>Ga0302305_1000326_pt1 | contig 29842 bp, 15 predicted proteins | sample III_Palsa_E2_3_FD_198764 | JGI IMG/M metagenome (GOLD analysis project Ga0302305, IMG submission 198764) | Peat permafrost microbial communities from Stordalen Mire near Abisko, Sweden - III_Palsa_E2_3 | ecosystem: Environmental > Terrestrial > Soil > Palsa > Peat permafrost | place: Sweden... | reverse complement strand
TATGATGCCTGACGAAAAGATCGCTACGCCCTTGCATGACGTTGAAAGCCCTGCCGAAGAATCGACCGAATCGTTCAGCGAGATGCTGGCCGAGTTTGAGCATAGCCACACGCATAAGGCGGGCGGCGATGCGAAACAACTTGAGGGGACGGTGGTGTCGCTAGACGCGGAGTTTGTGTACCTGGATATCGGGTACAAGACTGAGGGAATTTTGCCGCGCACGGCGTTTGCGAATGATGCCGAGGGCGTGGAGGTGGGGAATAAATTTTCCGTGTCGGTGAAGGGCCGCAACGTGGAGCGGTACTACGAGCTGTCGCTGCTGCGGGTGGCGCAGGCTACGGATTGGGCGTCGTTGGAAGAGGCGTTTGCGCAGAAGACTGCTGTGGTGGGAACGGTTACGGGCGTGGTGAAGGGTGGGCTCACCGTGGATGTGGGCGTGCGGGCGTTTCTGCCGGCGTCTCGCAGTGGGGCGCGTGAGGCGGGAGAGATGGAAAAGCTGGTGGGGCAGCAGATTACTTGCCGGATTACGAAGCTGGATACGGAAGAAGAAGACGTGGTCGTGGATCGGCGGGTCGTGCTGGAAGAAGAGGCGTTTGCCGTGCAGGGGGCGCGCGTTGCTGGGCTGAGCGAGGGCGAGGTGGTGACGGGGACGGTACGGAGTTTTGCGGCTTATGGGGCGTTCGTCGATATTGGGGGTGTGGATGGGTTGCTGCATATCAGCGACATGGCTTGGAGTCGCGTGAAGGCGGCGGAAGATGTGCTAAGCGTGGGGCAGCAGATTGAGGTGAAGATTCTTAGCGTGGATCCGGAGACGAAGCGGATTTCGCTGGGGCTGAAGCAGTTGCAGCCGGAGCCTTGGGACGGTGCGGCGGCGACTTATACGGTGGGCCAGCGGATTACCGGGACGGTGACGCGGCTGATGGACTTTGGGGCGTTCGTGGAGTTGGAGCCGGGGATTGAGGGGCTGATTCACGTGTCCGAGATGTCGTGGGTGAAGAAGGTGCGGAAGCCGAGCGACATGCTGAAGGAAGGCGACAGCGTGGAGGCGGTGGTGCTGGCGGTGAGCCCGGCGGAGAAACGGATATCGCTGGGGCTGAAGCAGGCGCTGGGCGACCCGTGGAGCGACGTGGCGAAGAAGTTTGGGATTGGATCGCAGGTGGAGGGGCCTGTGACGCGGCTGACGAAGTTTGGGGCGTTCGTGGAGCTGGCCGAGGGGGTGGAGGGACTGGTGCACGTGAGCGAGATCGTCGCGGACCGGCGGATTAATCATCCACAGGATGTGCTGCATGTGGGCGAGCGGGTGAAGGCGCAGGTGGTGGCGGTTGATCCGGAGAAGCGGCAGATCAAGCTGAGCATGAAGCAGCTGGTGCCAACGGGGTTGGGCGAGTATTTGGAGGAGCACAAGGCAGGGGACACGGTGTCGGGCCGGGTGGTGGAGCAGGGGCTTGAGTCGGTGGTAGTGGAGTTGGGCGAGGGGATTCGGGCGAGCTGCCCGGTGGAGGCGAGTGCGGCGGCCGAGGAGAGCGCGGGGAGTGGCGGGGTAGACCTGTCGCAGCTGAGCTCCATGCTGAGCGCGCGGTGGAAGGGTGGGGCGGACACGGCGAAGAAGAAGGCTGAGCCGCTGGCGGTGGGGCAGATCCGGAGCTTCCTGATTGTGAAGCTGGATGCGGAGGCGCAGACGATCGAGCTAAAACTGGCGTAAGGCCTGGGTATAGTTTAGCTTGCAGTTACGGGAGTAACTGGCATCGAATGTGACGGTAGTCCACAGGGGGGTGGGGGACGTCACGAGATTCACGCAGCATTGAAGTTCCATTCACATTGGCGCTGTATCTGTGAAGGTGTTCTTAAAACACCATTTGGATTGAGGCGCGCAGAATGATTCGTCAGGTTTCAGCACTTTCGTTAATTGCACTTATGGTGCTCACTGGTTGCACCGGATATTCGCCTGCTCCAGCCACGGTGATTTATCCGCCGGTGGTTACGCCGGTGACCAGTGCACAGGTGATCAAGCATGTGGTGGTGATCTTCAACGAGAACATCTCGTTTGACCATTACTTTGGAACGTATCCCAACGCGGCGAACCTCACGACGAATTCGTCGAAGTTCACGGCAGCGACGGGGACGCCAACGAATATCGCGAACTACGTGACGAGCCCGGGATTGCTGACGGCTAACCCTAACCTGAACATTGTGAATGCTGCGGGTGCGACGAATCCGTTCCGTCTGGATCCTAGCCAAGCAGGCACGAACGACCAGGACCATAACTATGGACCGGAGCAGACGGCGTTCGATGGCGGCAAGATGGACCAGTTTCCGCTGTCAGTTGGTACGGCGGATGGGCTGGCCCTGGCGACCGCGACGGCTGCGCCGTCCATTGCCAACACGACTGGCCTGACGATGGGCTACTACGATGGCAACTCGGTGACGGCGCTATGGAACTATGCGCAGCACTATGCGCTGAACGACCACTCGTTCGGGAGCACGTTTGGTGCTTCGACGCAGGGTGCGCTGAACCTTGTGGCGGGCCAAACGAATGACGTGGCGACGTACACTACGGGCGCGGCGTCGGGTGTGGTTGCCGATGGACAGGGCGGATTCACGCTGATTGGGGATGAAGATCCGGCAAACGATGTGTGCTCGTCTGCGAGCGCGAATGTGAGCATGGGCGGAAAGAATATCGGCGACCTGCTGAACGCTGCGGGGGTTAGCTGGGGATTTTTCTCAGGCGGCTTCAACCTGAGCATCACCAACAGCAATGGGACAACCGGCTGCGCGCGCACGACGGCGGCGGTGCACATCCCGGGCAATCCGCTGAAGGCCGATTACATTCCGCACCACCAGCCGTTCCAGTATTATCCGAGCACGGCAAATCCGACGCACATTCGGCCGGTATCTACGGCAGTGATTGGTACGGCGGCGGACACAGGCGCGAGCACGGCGAATCATCAGTATGATTCGCAGGATTTTACGGCAGCGCTGGCGGCGGGCAATCTGCCGGCAGTGAGTTTTATCAAGGCTCCGGGGTTCCAGGATGCGCATGCTGGCTACTCGGATCCACTGGATGAGCAGACGTTCGTGGTGAACACGATCAATGCAATTGAGCAGTCAAGCTTCTGGTCGAGCACGGCAATCATCATTGCCTATGACGATTCCGACGGTTGGTACGACCACTTGACTGATTTTGTGAACGGCTCGGCCACCGCGGCGGATTCGCTGAACGGAACGGGCGTTTGCATCAGCGCGGGTGCGGCGGCATCGGCCCTACCGGGACCGAACTCTGACGGGAAGCCGGTGCAGGGACGTTGCGGACATGGGCCGCGGCTGCCACTGCTGGTGATCTCGCCGTGGGCGAACAAGAACTATATCGACAACACAGTGACGGACCAGGCGTCGGTGATTCGGTTTATCGAGGACACGTTCCTGAGCAGCCAGAGGATTGGGACGGGTTCGTTCGACTCCAGCGCCGGCACGCTCGATAACATGTTCAACTTCACCAACAACGTGGTGCCGAATCCGAATGTTGTGCTGCTGAATCCGACGACTGGCGCGGTAACCAGCGGCAACTAGGCGGCGTTCACGGATTATTCACACAGTCTGTTTAACTTGATAGCACGCACTCGATCACACACGGGTGCGTGCTTCTTCTTTTTGGAATTCATGGAGACCTGATCGCTTGTCTGGCAGCCGACGTCGTTTTCTTCAGCAGGTGTCGGCCATGGGTGTGGCGTGGGGTGCGCGGCCCGGTTTACTGGCGCAGACGATGCAAGGGATGTCCATGCCGTCGGGACCGGTGGTGCGCTCGGATGAACCGCCACGGGTCATGCTGCATTCGCTGGGGCTAACGCCGTTTGTGGATGCGCTGCCGATTCCTGAGCGCGTGACGCCGGTGGGACCGCATCCGCAGCGGGTGGTGATGCGCGAGATCCATGCAAAGGTGCACCGGGATGTTCCGCCGACGCGGTTGTGGAGTTACGGGAGTACGCCGGTTGGGTCGCTGATTGAAGGCCGGAGCGGCCGGGCGATGCGCGTGGAGTGGGTCAATTCCCTGCCGCAGAAACATTTTCTTCCGGTGGATTACTCGCTGCATGGGTGTGGCCGCGATCTGCCAGAGGTAAGAACGGTGGCGCATCTGCATGGGGCGCGGGTGCCGACGAAGGATGATGGATATCCGGATGACTGGTTTACTCCGGGGCACAGCAGGACGTGCCACTATCCGCTGGAGCAGGAGTCGGCGACGCTGTGGTATCACGATCACGCGATGGGGTTGAATCGGCTGAATATCTATGCGGGCTTGCAAGGGATGATGTTGCTGCGCGATGAGCGCGAGGACTCGCTGCATCTGCCGAACGGGCGGTATGAGATTCCACTGGTGCTGTATGACCGGAACTTCAGCGTGGATGGGCAGTTGTACTATCCGACGTCTGGAGATCTCGAGCATCCGTGGGTTCCGGAGTTTGATGGCGACGCGATTTTGATCAATGGGAAGATTCGGCCATACGTCGAGGTTGAACCGCGGCTGTATCGGTTGCGGGTGCTGAACGGGGCGAACAGCCGGTTCTTCGCGTTGTCGATGGAGAAGGGGCAGCCGTTCTGGCAGGTTGGGTCGGACCAGGGATTGCTTTCGGCTCCGGTGAAGCTGGGATATCTGAATTTGGCGCCGGCGGAACGGGCGGATTTGCTGATTGATTTTTCGCAGGCAGCGGGGCAGCACGTTCACTTGAAGAATGGCGGGCTGGAGATTCTGCAATTCCGGGTGGGTCCTGCGCGCACGGGTGCTACGCGCACGGCGGGCGTTAAGGACAGTGGTAGTTCCCTGCTGCCGGTGAAGTTTCCTGCTGCGTTCGAGCCGGTGGTGAGGACCGACGTGGCGACGGCTACGGTTACACGGACGATTACGCTGGATGAGGCGCTGAATGGGCGCGGCGATTCGATGCTGATGGTGTTGAATCGCAAGCGTTGGATGGAGCCGGTGACGGAAAAGCCGAAGCTGAACTCGACGGAGATCTGGGAGTTCGTGAATTTGACGGAAGATACGCATCCGATTCATCTTCACCTGGTGCGGTTCCAGGTGCTGGATCGCAGGACGTTTGATGTGTTTGCGTATCGAAATGCGAAGGGGTTGCGGTACCTTGCGGCGGCGATGGCTCCGGAGCCTAATGAGATGGGGTGGAAGGATACTGTGCAGTGCCCGCCAGGTATGATCACGCGTATCATCACGAAGTTTGAGGGGTATACAGGAAAGTATTTGTATCACTGCCATATTCTTGAGCATGAGTCGAATGACATGATGCGGCCGTTTGAAGTGGTGGATGAGGCCTGACGTAGGTGCCTGCCGCTTCGAGGAATTTGTGAAGAGGGATGTTCTCTAAACGCGGCTTAGTGGAAATGGGCTTAGATTGCCAAGCCTACCCCAGCGGCTAAAGCCGCATCGGTGGTGGGGTGTTATGGCAAGGCTGAAGCCGTGCCCCTTCGAGAGAGGGATGGGTCTCATGGCATGGGTGAACGCGTGCCCCTCGAGAGTCGTGGTGGGGATGCGTGACCTTCATGGCGAGTGCGCTTAGAATGCATGAAAGGCGTACCAGCGTTCGAGGAGATTGCCGATGTCGGTAAAGGATGAAGAGAAGGTAGAGGCCCCTGCGCGGGTGGGAAATGTAACGCGGCGCTCGTTTCTTTCGCAGGTGGGTGCTGCGGGCGTAGCGGTGACGACTGCGCCGCTGGTGGCTCGGGCTGCGCAGGTCGTGGAACCAGATGCGAAGTCCGCAGGTACGGCCGAGAAGGTGGAGAATGCCGTTGCCATCACGCTGAACGTGAATGGGAAGGCGTACCCGATCGAAGTGGACGCTCGCGCGACGCTGCTGGATGGATTGCGTGAGACGATCTCGCTGACGGGGACGAAGAAGGGCTGCGACCACGGGCAATGCGGGGCTTGTACGGTGCATGTGAACGGGCGGCGGATCAACTCGTGCCTGACACTGGCGGTAATGCATGAGGGCGATGCGATCACGACGATTGAGGGACTGGGTGGGCCGGAAAATCTTCATCCGATGCAGGCTGCGTTCGTTGAGCATGACGGCTATCAGTGCGGGTACTGTACCTCGGGGCAGATCATGTCTGCGGTGGCGCTGCTGAAAGAACCGTGCGGCCCGAAGGATGCGGATGTGAAGGAGTTGATGAGCGGGAATATTTGCCGTTGCGGCGCGTATCCAAATATTGTTGCGGCGATCCAACAGGTTCGGCAGCGCGCATAACCGCGCAGATTGAGAGGGAGATGCATGGAAGCCTTTACTTATTCCCGTGCTACCGACGCAGCGCAGGCGACGAGTACCGTTGCGCAGGGCGGCGTTCGGTTTATTGCGGGGGGGACGACGCTGCTGGATTTGATGAAGCTGGATGTTGAGCGGCCGACGCGGCTGGTGGACATCAATCGCATTGGGCTGGATACGATTGAGCGGCTGCCGGATGGCAGGCTGCGGGTGGGCGCGCTGGTGCGGAACTCGGATCTTGCGCATCATGCAGTGGTGCAGGCGGAATATTCGGTGCTGTCGCAGGCGCTGCTGGCGGGGGCTTCGGCGCAGTTGCGGAATATGGCGACGACCGGCGGGAACCTGCTGCAACGGACGCGCTGTATGTATTTTCGGAATACGGCAATGGCATGTAACAAGCGCACACCAGGCTCGGGGTGCGCGGCGATTGAGGGGGACAATCGTTCGCTGGCGATTTTGGGAACGAGCAAGGATTGTATTGCTACGAATCCGTCGGACATGAATGTGGCGCTGACCGCGCTGGAGGCGGTGGTTACGATCCAGGGCAGCAAGGGATCGCGTGATGTGCCGATCGGAGACTTCTTTTTGCTGCCGGGAACGACACCGCATATTGAGACAGTGGTGGCGCCGGGCGAGCTGATTACGCATGTGACGCTGCCGGCGGCGCGGCAGGGGTCGAAGCAGGTGTATCTGAAGCTGCGAGATCGGGCGTCGTACGAGTTTGCGCTTTCGTCGGCCGCGGTTGTTGCGGAGATTTCGAGCGGAAGGATCTCGTACATACGAGTGGCGATGGGTGGGGTGGGAACGAAGCCGTGGAGGGCGCATGAGGCCGAGGCGGCGCTGCTGCATCAACCTGCAGAGTTGGCGGTATTTCATCGGGCAGGAGCGGCGGCGGTGCGAGAGGCGCGGCCGCAGTCGGAAAACGGCTTCAAAGTTGAACTGACGAAGCGCTGTATCGCGCATGCGCTGACACTCGCGACTGCTAATGCATAAGGGAACGCGTAAGGAGATTTTGATGGCAACGCAATCTACTGTTCCACCCCGCACCAATGGTTCGCTGCCGCGCGTCGATGGACCGCTCAAGGTAAGCGGAGCGGCGATGTATTCGTCTGACTACAACCTGCCGGGAATGCTGTATGCGGTGCCAGTGTGCTCAACGATTGCGAGCGGGAAGATTACGAAGCTCGATGTCAGCAAGGCGCAAGGTATGCCGGGCGTGAAGGCGGTGTATCACAACGGCAATTTTGGAAAGGTCTTTCGCACGGCGCCACCAACGGGGTTTGCGGGAATTCTGGACGAGAAGCGGCCGCCGTTTGAGGACAATGTGGTTCGGTACTACGGGCAGTATGTGGCGGCAGTGGTAGCGCTGACGTTTGAGCAGGCGACGGCGGCTGCGAACGCGGTGGTGGTTACGTATGAGGCAGCGCCGATCAACGTGTCGACCAAGTTTACCGAGGCTGAGGCGGTTGAGAAGCCGAATGAGGATTCCAAACGTGGGGATCCGGATGCTGCGTTCAAGACGGCGCCCGTAAAGATTGACGAGACGTACGCTACGCCTACGGAGACACACAATCCGATTGAGCTGCACGCTTCGGTGGCGAACTTCGATGGGCAGAATTTCACGCTGTATGAGACGACGCAGGCGGTGTGCAACTCGCAGGATGTGCTGGCGCAGATGCTGGGAGTGCCGATAGAGAATGTGCGGGTGATTTCGCGGTTTTTGGGGTCAGGCTTTGGGGGTAAGCTGTGGCCGTGGCCGCATGCGCTGATTGCGGCGCAGGCTTCGCGAAATTTGGGACGGCCGGTGAAGCTGGTGGTGAGCCGCGACATGATGTTCCAGAACGTGGGACATCGGCCGCGGACGCAGCAGCGGGTGCGGCTGGGGGCGACTCCTGACGGCAAGCTGGTGGCGCTGATGCACGATTCGCTGAATCATACGTCGATACTGGACGATTACTCGGAGGGTTGCAGCGAGGCGACGGGCTACAGCTACAGCGTGTCGAATCTTCGCGCTACGTCGGCGATTGTGCGGAGGAATGTGGGAACGCCTACGTCGATGCGCGGGCCTGGCGCGGTGCCGGGGTTGTTTGCTACGGAGTCGGCGATGGACGAGCTGGCGATTGCGCTGAAGATGGATCCGATCAAGCTGCGGTTGCTGAATGAGCCGGCAATGGATGAGGATAAGAAGCTTCCCTTCTCTTCGCGACATTTTGTGGAGTGTCTGCATGTCGGTGCGGAGAAGTTTGGATGGTCGCGCTACACGCCGGCGGTGGGTTCGATGAAGGGCACGGGCGAGCAGAGTGGATTGACGCTGGGGTGGGGCGTTGCTGGGTGCTCGTGGATTGCGGAGAGCTGCGAGGCACATGCGACGGTGGAACTACTGTCGAATGGGAACGCGCGGGTGTCGTGCGCTACACAGGATATTGGCACGGGGATGTACACGGTGCTGTCGAACATAGTGGCCGAGCGGACGGGTTTGCCGAACGATCGGATTGAGGTGGTGCTGGGCGATACGAATCTGCCGCTGGGGCCGATTTCGGGTGGGTCGTGGGCAACGGCGAGCGTGATTCCTGCGGTGCTTGGCGCTGCAAACAATGCAATTGGGAAGCTGTTTGCGATTGCTACGGCGGGGCCGGATGCGGCGTTTGTCGACCATGAGCCAAAGGATCTGGACTTCGGCGATGGGAAGGTGCGGCTGAAGGACGGAGATGCGAAGACGGCGATTTCGTTTGAGGAGATTCTGACGAAGGCGAGCGTGCGGAGCGCGACGGGCAACGGGAAATCGAGTGGGAGCTTTGGTGCGCCGGATCGGAAGTTTTCGCAGCACTCGTTTGGTGCGCAGCTTGTGGAGGTGACGTGGGAGCCGGAGACGGCGCGGCTGCGTGTGTCGCGGGTGGTGACGGTGATCGATGGGGGACGGATTCTGAATCCGAAGCCGGCGCGGAATCAGATTGAGGGCGCGGTGGTGATGGGGGTCGGGATGGCACTGTTTGAGGCTACTCGTTATGATGCGGGGTCGGGTGCACCGATCAACAACAATCTAGCGGACTATATTCTGACGACAAATGCCGATGCGCCAAACATTGAGGTGACGTTCCTGGATCATCCCGACCTGGTGATTAATCCGCTGGGGGCGAGGGGCGTTGGAGAGATTGGGCTGGCGGGGGTTGCGGCGGCGATTGCGAACGCCGTGCATCATGCGACGGGTGTGCGGGTTCGCGAGCTGCCGATACGGATTGAGGATCTGCTGGGTGCCCAGCGGCTCGCGTAGGGGTTAGCGGGTGAAGAGGGCCAGGGGGATGGATTCGCCCATGGCCTTGTATCCGGCTGGCGATGGATGAAGGTGATCGCCGCAATCATAGGCGGGCAGGAGACGGTCGGGGTGGGCCGGATCGCGGACGACCTGGTCGAAGTCGATGACGGCATCGAAGTGTCCGGGAGTGCGAATCCAGGCGTTAATTGTTTGGCGATCGGCTTCGCTCAAGGGGCCGGGGTGGTAGTAGTCGGAGCCGACGTAAGGCGTGATTGTGGCTCCGTAGACGCGCAGCTGGTGGGCGTGGGCGCGCGTGATGATCTGCTGGTAGGCGGCGAGGATTCGCTGGACGAGGGCGGCGTGTTTGTCGGGGGACACTTCCCCGTCGCGCGTTAGGCCACCGAGATCGTTGACGCCTTCGAGGACGATGACCCAACGTGCGCCGGGCGGGGCCAGGACGTCGCGATCGAAGCGCGCCAGAGCGTTGGGGCCGAGACCGTCGGTGAGGAGATGATTGCCGCCGATGCCCTGGTTGGAGACGCCGATGGTCTGCATGCCGGGCGTGCGCTGGAGGTGGGCGGCGAGCGCGTCGGGCCAGCGGGTGTTGCCGTTGGTGGTGGCCGCGTGACCGTCGGTGATCGAGTCGCCGAGAGCGATGATGGTGGCGGCTTCCGGAGTGGTTTGCACGTCGACTTCGGAGAGCTGAAACCAGTGGTCGATCTTGCTGGGGCTGGAGAGGGCGGGCGCGGAAACTACGTCGCCATGGACGTACCAGGAAGTGGCGCGCGAGCCGGGATGACTGGTCTCGCGTGCGGGTGGGGCGTCAAGATGGAAGGAGATGGCGAGATCCGAGAGCGCGGGGACATTGAGGTCGACGGGGTCGGAGACGAACTCTGCGCCGGCGGGGATGGTGACGTCGGGGGCGCCAGCGAAGGTGAGGGCGCGATCGGTTTGGGGGTCGATGGCGGCAGCGTCGGGTGCGAGAGGTTTTGCGATGTGGGCCGATGTAATGTGCAGCGGCTCAGTACCAAAGGCGTTGGAGAGATGCACGCGTAGCGCGGAGCCACCGGCTGAGAGGTGTACGATCTGGCGCAGGGTGACGTCCGTAAGATCCGCCGGGGCCATGGCATTCTGCGGCTCGGGGACCTGTTGTGAAGAGCCCCAGCTGGCGATCCAGGTCGGTGGTGCGGGTGATGTTTGAGCGCGCAGGCAAGGCGCGAGCGAGACGAAGGCAAGCGCAAGAAAGATCGACGAGTGAATGCGGGGAATGGGCTTCATGGGAAACGATTTAGTATTGCTCAACAACTATATCGTTTTACGCGCGGCCCGACCAACTAGAATTGCCGGAACGTTGATTGCGCGGTTTGTTTGATTCCGGGAGAGACTCTTGATTTGCAGAGCTAGTATCTTCGTTGTCTTGTGCTTGCTGTGCGGCCTCACGGCCCATGGCGCTTCGTTGCCGGCGGTGCGGCAGATGGGCGATGCGACGCAGCTGATCGTGGATGGCAAGCCGTATCTGATTCTCGGGGGCGAGCTGGGAAACTCTGCCGCGGGTACCGCGGCGCAGGCCGATGAGATTCTGCCCAAGCTCGCGCAGATGCATTTGAACACGGTACTTATGCCGGTGGCGTGGGAGCAGATCGAGCCAGTTGAAGGGACATTCGACTTTCAGATTCTTGATCATTGGATTGACGTGGCGCGGCTGCAGCATCTTCATTTGGTGTTGCTGTGGTTTGGGAGCTGGAAGAATAGCGTGTCGAGCTATGCGCCCGCATGGGTGAAGGGAGATCCTGCACGATTCCCTCGCGCCATGGCCGCCGATGGAACTCCTCTCGAGATTCTTTCAACGCTGGGCGAGCAGACGCAGAGGGCGGACGGGCGGGCCTTCTCTTCCCTGATGAAGCATGTGCGCGATGTGGACGAGGGGCAGCAGACGGTGCTGATGGTGCAGGTGGAGAATGAGGTCGGGTACCTGGGATATGGGCGCGACCGATCGACGGGAGCCAACGAGATGTTTCATCGCGAGGTGCCTGCGGATTTGATTCAGGCGCTGGAGGCGAAGCAAGAGGACCTTTCACCTGAACTTCGCGCACATTTCCATCCGCAGGGAAAGACGTGGCAGGAGGTTTTTGGGGACGCGGCGGATGAGGTCTTTATGGCCTGGAACTACGCGAGGTATATTCAGTCGGTAGCTGCAGACGGTAAGCGGACCTATGCGTTGCCAATGTATGTGAACTGCCAATTGCCGGCGCCGGGCGAGCGTGCGGGCGAGTATCCGAGTGGCGGGCCGCATCCTGCTTATCTCGAGGTGTATCGAGTGACCGCGCCTGCGTTGGACTTCTTTTCGCCAGATATTTACTGGCCGGATTTCGAGTATTGGATCGACCGGTACCGCCTAAAAGATAACGCAGTGTTTGTTCCGGAGGCGCGCATCGACAGCGCTCCCGTTAATGCGTTCTATGCCTATGGGGAGGCGAAGGCGTTCGGATTTTCTCCGTTCGGGGTGGACTCAGTCGATAGCAAGGGCGACCCGGATGCAGGGATGAGCGGCGCGTATGAAGTGCTGGGCAGCCTGGATACTATGATTCTTTCGGCGCAGGCTTCGGGCAAGATTCGCGGCGCCGTGATGAGGGAGAGCAGCCCACGACCAAGCAAGACGGTGGCGCTGGGTGGTTATTTGTTCGAGGCGGCGCTAGCTCGTTCGTGGCCTGAAAAGAAACTGTTGAGCAGCGATGGCGCGATGATGGTGATCGAAGCAGCGCCGAACGAGTTTTTTGTCGCAGGGAGGGGGCTTTATGTTTCCTTTCTGCGGGATCCCAATGTCGATAACAAGGTTGCGGGCATCGCGAGCATTGAGGAGGTCCGCCGCGACCACGGAGAATGGGTTACCGTGCGGCGACTGAATGGGGACCAGTCGAACCAGGGGCGCGAGTTGCTGATGGATGGGCGGGGTTTTCGGGTGTATCGCGTGAAGCTGTATGCGATTGAGCGGGCGGCGGCGCGGGAATGATCGGGTACTAGCGGGCAAGATGGACAAATACCAGCTCGGAGCTAAGTGGATCTTGCAGATGGATTGAGATGCCTCGCAGTTTTAATTGTTGTCCGCTCATAACCTCGTCGGGAGAGGTTCCATCTTCGAAGTGAATTTGATACTGAGCGTCATCGCGAAGGCCTGCGAGGCGGAAGGAGTGCCGCGGCTCATCGTGAATGCTTCCCCGGAATGCGAAGAGGACGCCGGCTGCCTGCTTGGGATCCCACAATTCCATTCCATCCCAATGGATGCCGTTGGGCCGGTCGGAGACGTGGTAGAGATTCGCGTCACGAATTAGGGGTCTCAGTTGTGTTTTGTACAGCGCGAACGCCTGACGGGCGATACTTCGCTGTTGCTCCGACCATGCGGTGGTATCGAGCATGATGCTCGTCCAACCCATCATGCCGCTACGCAGCATATAGAGGAAGTTGCTAATGTTGGGTGTCGGGAACTTCTCAACATAACTTTCCAGCATGGCCGGAGGAAGGAGATGACTGGCATCAAAGAACGCGCGGCGATTGGATAAGGGGTCGTAGGTATCGGTAATGGAGAAGTAGTCACCGTGGGCGGCGGAGCCGAAGTCGACCATGCGGCCGCCGTCGTTGCAGATTTCGAATAAGAGCCCTGGGTGTTCGCGACGAAGCTTTTCGTAGATGGAATAGTAGGAGCGCACTGCGTGATAGCTCACGTCGGTGGAGTTGGCACCGAGTGCAAAATCAAAGCCGGCATCGTGCGTGATGGTTAGCGGGCCATCGGGTGGAGCATGCGGATGGCCAGCGCCTGTGCAGCTTTCTGCGACAAGATAGCCATCGTGCTCAAGCATGTCGAGGTGATAGTCCTCAACAATGCGCTTGACTTCCCTGGAGGCGTACTCGTGAGCGGCAGGAACGCCGAGGTCGATGGTTTGACCTTTGAACTCTCCGGGCTTCCAGTCGGGCGCGAGATCATTTACCAGCCAGCCCTTCACCTCGGGGTTGCGCACGTTGAGGGCTGTGGGGGATGTGCCGAGACCAGCCTGCGCCCAGTCCACCCAAAGACCGAACCGAATCCCGCTGCGATGTGCCGCATCGGCAATGGAGGCTAAGCCATGGGGAAATTTCTGTGGGTCGGGATACCAATCGCCAACGCTACGAAACCAGCCGGCGTCGAGCTGGAACATATCGAGGCCGAGGTCCTTTGAATTCGCGATCATTCGCAGGGCGAGCGCTTCATCGACTTGCATACCACTGCCCCAGCTGTCGTTGACCAATAGAGGGTACTGAGGATCCTCCCAGGTTTTCGCGCTAGTGAGCGTGCTTCGCACCCAGTGTCGCAGCTGGTTTCCGGCATCGTCGATGCTGCCCGTGAAGGCTCCGAGGAAGATGGTGGGTGACTCGAAACTTTCATTGGGTAGCAGGCGCGTGCGGAATGGTCCCAACTCCGGGTTCAATCCCATCACACTCTTGAGGTGCCCGCCCTTGCGCTCCAGTGTGATGCGCGTGCGGCCGCTGAATTCTATTCCGGCGTACCACCCTGCGCCTTGATCTGGCTGGGACGATCTATGGAGATTCGATTGATAGACGATCTCTGCCGGGATGATCTCGCGCTGCTGGTCTTGGATTGGATGGGCATACGTTGTCGAGCGACCGATCCAGGTGTAGCCGTTGGTGACCGCATCGAGGTGAGTTCCCTGCTCTGAGGGAGTGTCCGCTCCCTTTTCAATGTAGACATTCTTGATGGAAGCGGAGGCCGGTGTCTGGAAGTTCAGGCGAAGGCTGTCGACGAGGGGCAACCAGATCTCCTGTCCACTAAGGTTCACAATCTGGATGTCGTGTTCAATGGGGCCGGAGCCGGCCCGCACTTCCCACCGCCAGCGAAATTGCAGATGCGGCTTTGCACACTCGTAGACAAACTCTACATGGTGCGAATCGGCGTTAGAGAGATCTGGTTTGAGGGTCCAGGTCGCAGGGATGATTGTGTTGTCTATGTAAATCAGCGGCGGCGGCGATTCTATTTCTTCATTGCGCCAAACGTTGTCCGGCGTTCCAGAGATGCTAATTAAGGATGGGCCTTGTGCGCCGGCGACCAGTTTGATGTGGATGTCAGTGGAATCCAGCGTTGCTGTCCACGACGCTGCTGGACGGGTTTCGGCGCTGCTCCATAGGACAACGCCGAAGAGGATAGCGGTCACGGACAGGCGCAGCGCAGTATTACCGACTGCAGCATTCGTGAGGGATCGTAGAATTCGCATAATCATTCGGCCCTTCCAGCGTTAGCGCTTAATGTGGAAGGTTGCTTCCACACGTTGCGTGTGATCGATGACGGGGCTATCGTCTGAAGGCTGAAAGGTGATTCGGTTGAGCTGTGGTGCAATCATATCCACTCTTGCGTTGGTAGGGTTGGAGATCGTCCAATCCGTCGACACGTCAATCGCCACACTTCGATCAGCGGGGATGTCGGCAGTAATCTTCAGTGAATCACCTACTAGCCGTGCGTCGATGATGTGAATGCTGCTGCTGGCATCTCCGAGGAGTGGGTGTGGATCGATTGAGAGGATGGAAAGCCCTCCGCGCAAGGCCATATGCACTTCGGTGACTCCGTGCGGAATCTCAGAAATTAGATTCGCAACGGTATCCGGAAGGTCTTGCGATACAGCTATGGGAACCGTATGGCGATTGATTTCTGCGTGGTCAACAATCGCGCCCATGGGCAGGGTGGGAAAAAAATTCAGCAGGAACGTCACGCCGGGGTTATCGATTTTGAGATCCAGTTCGGAGTTGCTTTGATGGAGCGTGAAAGATATCTTGGCTCCCGATAAAGGTACATGCGCCACGGAGAGATCGTGCCATGTCGAAGGAAGGCGCGGCGCGAAGGTGATTTTTTGTTTCAGTCCAGCCACCTGCAGACCGAGGAGGCCGTGAATGCTGGCCGCGACAAAGCCTGCGGACGACCACGTCTGCTCCGGGACAGATTCTTCCTGGGGTTGATAGACATTTCCCGCGAGGATCTCATGCAGGTGACCTAGCGAGTCGAGGGACATCCATGGGAGCAAGGAGCTCCAGAGCGCGAATGCCTGTGTTGATTGATGCTCGGACCAGAAAGTGTTGGCGAGATCTGCTGTACCGAGAGCGGAAACGCTGCCCTTAGCGTAAGAGGTTGGGTCGAAACCCTCCGACCCGGCGGCTACGCCACGACTGCCCCATTCGGTTTGGAAGGAGGCGGAGGCAAGTTGATGGAGCAGAAGTTGATTCTGCTGCGGTGTAAACAAATTCATAGCGATTGCTTCGCTCGCACCGCTGCGGCGTTCGGGAACCGTATGGCCGGTCTCTGCGTGGCCGCTGATCCAGAACGAGTTTTGCGAATCCCAGTAGCGGTTTGGAATGGATGCGCGGGCATGCTGGTTGGCGGTTTGGGCGGCTGCGGCTTCATCGGCGTGACCGGTCAACGTTGCAAGTCGCTGGAAGGAAGAGGTTGCTTCGACCCAACTTGTCGAGAGGCCAAGGTCGTCGGACATGCGGTCCTGTTCATCACCTCCTTCTTTGTTCGACGGAATGCGAGGCAAGGCTGTTGCCGGATCAATCAACGATTCGCAATAGTGATAGGCGGCTGCGATGGCCGGCCAATGATCGCGTACGAACTGGATGTCTCCGGTGGATTCGACATAACGTGCAACGGTGCCGAGGAATTGAAAGGTGATGTCCACATGGACATACATGTAGGGATACGTCCCTGCCCAATCGAGGAAGCCAGCACTTTGCGAGAGCTCGTGCCAGATCATCCCTGTCTTTTTATCCTGGTAGCGGAGAATGAATTCGAGCTCGTCGCGGGCTTGCGAGACATTACCGGCTGTTGCGGCGGCATCGGCGGCGATGAGGCCGTCGCCGGCGAAGAACCAGTCGTACTGCGGGCGCCTGGCTCCGCGGGATGGGCCATAGCCTGCGACGTAGCCGCAGCCGAGATCGCGATTGCACACCCAGGCTTGATCCAGGGCAAGCTCTGACCATGCGAGGGCGCGGTTCACTTGCTCGTCGGGAGTGGTGATCGCGATCATCGTGTTCATTACATCCGAAATGTGCTGATCGTGTTCCTTGTAGAACGATTCGCGCTGGGTTATGAGAGTTTGAAACAACGCTGCCGGGTTCGTGGCGTGCGGAGGATTGAGCGCGATGTATACGCTGGCCGTGCCGGAATCCGATGGCCGGAGGGTGAAGCCGAGTGAGGGTCCATTGGCTCCCTGGGTTGTGCGGTTGCCCAATTCATCGTGGGCTACGATGTCAGGCGAGCCCACGAGCGCGGTGTATCCACTGGACGGCTCAGAGAGGATGAAGGCAGACAGAGAGGGGTTCCATGCGGTCGATTGGCCGCCGATGCCGGCGGGCCACATGAGGTTGAGGATGGGGGTAGCGTGAACGTCTATAGATAGCGGGCGAGTGGACTGGACGGAATATGTGAGGATGGCACCGGGTTCGTTGAGGGGAACAAAGAGTGTTTCGCGGACGATGAAGTCGGGACCGAGATAGACGCGGGTGATGGAATCGGGTTTGTAGGTGATGCGCCTGAGGATGGTTGAACCATCGATTGCGGTCGTCGTTCCCGCGGGGCGAAAAGAGACATGATAGTCATTGAGGATTTCGAATGGGTAGGCCCATACTTCTAGACCACTTGCGGCATATCCGCTGATGAGGGCGCGGCGTCCGTGGGCGGCGACGAAGCGAAGAGGAGCGACCGAGGTTGTGTTGAGCGCTAGATCTTCTTCGGGCGGAGTGGGAGTGACTTGCGCGAGGGCACTGCAGGCGAAGAGGGCGAGGCAAAGCAAAGTCATGCGCGCGGCATGGGCACGTAGACTTGCGATTTGCATGTTGACTGCGGGCAATTGCAACTCCCTCGATGCGTTGAGCATCGGGATGGAGCGTTCAAGTAGGCACGGAAGGACACCGGCAGTTACCAGGAAAAGCTCACGGACTTTTCTTTATAGGCGGTGTCACCAGGAAAGGCAACGGACACTACTCGCAATCCGTGATCGATCGCACCGAGGTCTGCGCCGTCGGCATGAACATGCAGGTCAGGAGCATTCTCACGCAGGAGAAATGTGTACGTTGTTCCGCCGCGACCCTCCAAGGTAAGACTGCAATGGTGTGCGTCGCTCTGCTCGCTGAGCACCTTCAGTTGCCGGGTGTGCGCGCCAACCTCTGGTTGCTGGTGAATGATCGCAACCTCCACCGGCGGCAGCGGTATGTGGATTACGCTTCCTTCTACTCGCGCACCCGGAGTTTTTGAGATTAGATGAAGCGCGGCAGGAGCTTGCAGTGCCGCGACAGTCAATTGCGTGCCGGTCCGGGTGAAGGATAGATCGAGGTGCGTGGTGCCGAAGGGGACAGCTTTGATTGTGGCGCTCTGCCAATTCGCTGGGAGATGCGGAGTCACGCTGAGAGTATTCTCGGGGGCGTTCCATTCAAGCCCGAACAGGCCGCGCACCACTGGAGAGATGACCATGGCGGAAGACCAGAGCTGGTGAGCGGTGCTGCGGCCGAGAGGTTGGAAGAATTGTCCTGACAAGAGCTCGGTTACGTTGCCGAGGTCTTGTATCCAGGTGAGGTCGACGTTCTGCATGAGGTGGTCGTAGCCAGAGAGCGGGTGGCCGGCACGATACTCTGCGACCGATGCCCAGCCCGTAAACAAAGGCCAAACGGAACCCTGGTGGTAGCTGATTGAATCGTAGAAGCTGGTGAGATCGCTCACGGGACGTGTTCCCCAATCGGTGGAGAAATTGGCCGATGCCCAGCGGGACACCATCGGATCCTGGTTGGCTAACTGGCCGCTGCCATCCCACCAGGCTACCGATGGAAAGATGGTTGAGGTTTTATCCGGAGTACCTTCGTTCCAGCTGAAGGCATAGTCCTTGGATGCGGCGAGGTAGTATTCCTTTTCGATGGTCTTCGCAATTTTCGTCGCACGACGGCGCGCATCGGCTTCCATGTCGCTGTGACCTGTCGCATGCGCGAGGTCAGCAAACGCGATGCTCGCCTGTTCATCTAACAGGGCGAGGTAGATCTCTTGTTTGGGCATGGCGGGGATCCAGGACTCCACCCATGCTGAGCCTTCGGAGTTGTCGTAGATCCCATCGCCATCCGCGTCGTGGGTTATTTCAAACTGCCATGCGCGAGCAAGGCCGTCCCAGTGAGTTTGCACGAACGCCTTGTCTCCACTGACGCGGAGATAGTCGTTCATCGCCATTGTCAGCAGCGGTGTCGCATCCGCGGAGGCGTATTCGTAGGGCAGGCTCTTCCAGTCAACGAGGTCCGCCGTCTGCGCCCATTCGTGCACGATCTTCCCTTCAGGGCTTTGACGCTTGAGGAGAAACTCAACCTCCTGTCGTGTCGTCTGGAAGTTGCCGGAACTATTCAATGCGAAGGTCGACCACAGAGCGTCACGACCAAAGTACCAACCGAAACCGGGTCGTACGGAGGCTCCGGAGCCGAGGAATCCGGCGGTGAGTGCTTCCTCATGGTGTCCGGGTGTGGTCTCAACACGCAACTGATCGATGGAACCTTCCGCGCGCGAGAAAGCGACGTCGAGCCTTTTGTCGGGGGTTTCAAGATGCATTTCTGTGCTGAGGAGGTCGCGATAGTAGTTGCGATTCTGCTCAAAGAGCGATTCGCACGAGTGATTGAGATCTGAGAGTTCTTTGCCTAAGGCTTGTTTTGTCGAAGTGTCCTTTTGCTGACTAATCACAGCTAATAGTGGGAATACCCTGTCCGTATCCCGTGCGGGATCGAAGTGGATGACGAACTGGAGGGGATTTGAGGCAGCCCTCTCCTGATAGGGCTGCATGATTCCCGGCTCGGCCGTGGGCATGGCAAGGGCGGCCGCAATATCCGGACTGTTGAGATGCAGGGTATAGAAACCGCTGGAGGGCGAAGAGATGATCCATTCAGGTGAAGGCATGTCGTCCGACTGAGCTGGCCACATCGCCTGCATATTCGGTGTGAAGCTGAAGGTAAAGGTCGTTGGGCGAATCGCCTCGATTTGAAAGAAGACGAGCGCGCCCGAGCCTTCGGTTGCAGTCTTGGGCGCGAGGATGGTCTCGCGAATGGTGAAGTTCGCATGGGAGAAGGTGATGACGGTCGAATCAGGGGTGGACGTTATCAGTGCTGCATGTTCGTTTACGTCGATGGATACCGGATATTGGTCCATGAGCGCGGAGATGCGCAAGTTGCTGAGAACCTTATAGGGGAAGACCCACAACTCGAAGGAGCCATCCTGCTGTCCGAGAACGGCGCCTCGCGGCCCGACGACTGAGAAGGGCTTGGATGGGACGGCTTCCTGCTGGATGGTGAGAGTATCCCGGGAAGCGGTTGTGGGTAATGGCGGCAGGGTGGATAGAGAGTCTAATCCTGCTTGTGCGAGCGCGCCGGGATTGACGACCGCCAGGCTCAGACACGCGAACAGCAGCGGGAGGATTCGTGACGAGTGAGATGCCACTCGAGAACGATCGGCAGACGATGGCATAGGCGATATCCATTCCGGCATCTGAGAGCAATTAGTAACAAGCCACAAAATAATGCCCCTTGGCCAGGGGCACTGAATCAGGAGAGAAGACTGGCGAGCGAAGAAACTCGCCAGTCTTGTCGTTGCAACAGATTAGAACGTGAAGCGTACGGAGAACTGCAGGAAGCGCATCGACGTTCCGTATTGTTCAGAGAGCGTGCTTTGGATGGAACCGCCGGAAAGCCCTGGGCCGCTCGCACCGCAGTCGATGCAACTGGCTGGACCTCCATAGTTCACGTGGTTGAAGAGGTTGTATGCCTGCACGATGGCTTGCATCTTCAAAGGGCCATAGATGTCGAAAGTCTTCGCGAGGGAAGCGTCGACGTCGACGATGCCAGGACCCCACAGCGAATCACGTCCCCAGCTACCGAAGGTCCCAACCGCGGGAAGTGCATAGGCGCCCTCTGTTTGATTTGGGCTGTTGCTCAAGAGCGTGGCGTACGTTGGCAGGTACGGCACAGTGAGTGAGACCGGATCGAACGATCCCTTGTGAATGTTAGGACCAACGCCTGCAACTTTATTTGGCCAGGAGGGACCGCAACCATCATTCGCCGCTACGTCGTTGATTTGCCCGACCTCGCTGTAGCAAGGACTGAACGGCAGGCCTGTATCCCAGGTGAACGTGCCATTGAGCTGGAAGCCGCCAATGATCTGATTCTCCCAACCAGAGATGTGCGAAGCGAACTGCCTGCCTTTGCCGAAGGGCAGATCATAATCCCCTGCAAAGATAAAAGCCTGACGACGGTTGTAGTAGCCGTTGCCTCTGCCGATGGCTGGGTTGACCAGGAACTCGTACGACTCATGATCGAGTGCATGAGACCAGGTGTAATGCGAGAGGAAGGAGAGACCGTGGCTCAAGGTCTTACTCACCACCACTTGCAACGCCTGATAGCTCGCGGTTGCCTGGTTGTTGTTGTAACTAATGCCCTGCGTCCATCCGAAGGGATGACCGGGCAAGCCAAAGAGGGTTTGAGCGTTTCCGCCCGCGTCACCGCAGAACGGTTGACGTTCGCAGACCGTATACAGAACACCGGTGTTGGGGTTGATCTGGTTGAATCCTGCAGACGTTGGCTCGTTGGCGTTGTACTGGTTGGAAGAGCTAAACATGTTGTGATAGGCCTGGCTGCCGATGTAGCCGATCTGCAGGGAGAAGGTGGGGCTTAGCTGCTGTTGGACGGTCAGGTTCCAACCGGCGACAGTCGGCAAGCGCACCTGGTTGGGTCGGGTGGTTTGAGAGACGCCGTTTGGCAAGGCATACTCTCCATTAGCCGGGATGGCCGGGAAGGTATAGCTTGGGGGCCCGGCAGGAACACCATCCTCGGTCTGGGTCAGGTTGAATGCAGCACCGTAGCTAGTAGATAAGGGAACGGCGTTCTCTTCAATTTGCAGTGGATACGAGTTCGTCAAGACATTGCCGAAGGTGTTGCCCGCCCAGCCTTGACCGTAGACCAGGCCGTAACCAGCGCGGATAACCGTCTTGGGCAGGAATTGATAGCTGACGCCGAAGCGTGGTGCGAACTCTTTGTAATTGTTTCTCACATTCATTTGGTTGTTGACGTTGCCGTAGCCTGCGATTTGAATGTTACCGGTGTCGAGATTCAGCAGGCCGCCTTCACCTCTCTGGGTCACAGCCTCGGGGGTGTAGAGCTCCCAACGAAGTCCATAGTTCACGGATATGTTGGGCGTGGGATGCCATTGATCCTGAGCGTAGAGGAAGATCCGCTTCTGCGTGGTGTTGCCGAGGCCACCGGTCGCCGACACAGAACGAACGAAGTTTGTGACATCTCCCAGCAGGAAGGTCGCGAAGCCATTGCCAAGCCCGTTCGGTCCAGAAGTACGCGACTGATTCGCAGCATAGGTGCCATTGAAGTTGACATTGCCACTACCGCTTTCGGAGAGAGTATTGTTCTTTCCAAAGCGCCAGTCAACGCCGAACTTGATGTTATGACTTCCTACTGTATGCGACCAGTTATTCACCACTTGATATTGGCTGGTTTGCTGCAGGCTGAGAGCCGCGGTTGTACCGTAGGCCACATTTCCGCCGTTGTTAGTTCCGTTTGCCACAATGGCGACGTTGAATTGCGGCATACCTCCGGTGAGCGAGAGAGGTGCAGGGTTCGCGTTGGGGATGCCAAGGTTGTTGCCCAGGGGTAACGTGGGGTCTGGTCCGGCAGTCTTGTTGTAGATGCGGTAGTAGCCGAAGCGGAAGTCAGTGACCCACTTGGGGGAGACGACCACGTCACCACCGGAAGCGACACTCGAATAATGGAACGCGTCGGTACCCGAGAATCCGCCGGGGCCATAGCCTGGTCCACCCGCCGCTCCAAAGTACGGAGCGCCAGAGATATTGCCTTGGAACAGCGTATAGCGTCCGAAGAGGTGGAGTTTTTGTGAGAGCTGGTAATCCACGCGCACGTCGGGTTGATTGGTCACGAAGCTGCCTGAGCCGCGGGCCGCGAAGTTATTGTAGATGGCTCCTGGTACGCCAGCGTTCGGCGCTGGCATGAGCTTCACGAACGCTACAGCGGCTGGCGAAAGGTCAGCCACTGGGATCTGGTTGTTCACAAACGGGGTGCGCCCAGCGTTGGTGGTGTCCTGCAGAGAATTCGGCAGATACGCTTGTTGTTGGGGGTTACCGCCAGTGCTGGGATTGAGGTAGTCGCTCAGATCGCAGAACCCTGACCCGGAGGTGCACGTGGTTTCGGCCTTGAGGGTGGGCACCGTGGTGAGCTGAGAGGAGCCTGTCTTTTCACGAAGGCCCTGATAGTCGACGAAGAAAAACAGCTTGTCTTTCTTGATAGGGCCGCCAACCGATCCGCCGAATTGATTGTGAAGGGTGGAGGGCAAGGTTGGATGGGGATCAGACTCTGACGGCGCGTTGGCGAAGGGATCGCGTGCCTGCTGAGCGTCGGAACGGCGATATTCAAACGCGCTGCCGTGGAACTGGTTACTGCCCGACTTGGTCTGGGCGGTCACGAGGCCGGCGACAGCTTTACCGAACTCGGCATCGTAATTCTGGGCGTTGACCTTCATTTCGGAGACCGAATCGAGATTCGGATTAATGACGGCGACGCCGTTGAGAGGCTCCTGGTTGTCGGTTCCGTCCAGCTCATAGCCTGTGGCGAATGGGAGTTGGCCGTCGACTTCGATTGATCCGCTGCGTTGAGGGTTGCCCCCGCCTTCTCCAGGACCCCAGCCGATATAGGTGGTTCCAGGCGTGAGGAGCTCGAACTCGGTGAAATTGCGGTCCATGTTGGGAAGATTTTCTACTGCGCGGGAGTCGAGGATGGTGCTGACCTCGGCACGATCTGTTTGCAGCAGTGGGGTCTGGTCCGTGACCGTAACCGTCTCTGAGGTGCCGCCTACCGACAGCTGGATGTTGACCTCAGGAGCGGTATCCGCGAACACTACTACATCTTTGACAAGAGCGTTTTCGTAGCCCTTGGCGGAGGCCTGAACCGAGTACGTGTCCGGAATCAAATGCTGCACGCGGTAAAGACCGGTGCCGTTACTTTGGACGGTGACCGAGGTTCCCTTGGAGACGTCTGTCACGGTGATCGTGGCATTCGGGACGGAGTCGCCTGTCTTGTCGGTCGCTGTTCCATAAATGGAGCCGTAGACCGCTTGTGCATTGACCGGTACGGATCCCGACAGGATTCCCATGAGGAGTATTGCCAAAGCGATGAGAATCTTGTCTATTCCCAAAGCATTGGACGCTGCGCTTTTCGTTTGGCGTTCCATGTTCATCGGTACTGCCCCCTCATTTGTTCATTTGTTCGTAAGGTCCGCTCTGGAGATGGTACGAATCGGAATTTCAGGGGCAATGGATTTTGTTTTCTGTTCGCGCCCTTCCTAGACATTAACCATCATCAGATTAGTGATCCGGCCTCCGTCCAACGGTGGGCCGTTGGATCAACTGGAAGGCGGAGATTTTTCACCAACTCAAACTCCCATGTTGCGAGAGCGACGCAATCATCCGCGCTGTAGGGTGGGGACACAACGTTTTTTACGGTGATTTGACACGTCAAATCACTGGGTATACTGTGACAGCGCGATACGTGAACTGATGGAAAACCATAAAGTAACCGATGTTTTGCAGCGGGACCCACGATGGCAGGTCGTTGAGCGCGCAGCCGCAAGTCCCCACCTGAAAGCTTCTGCCCGGCTACAGGAGTTTCTGTTTTACATATCAGAGTGTGCAATTCGGGAGGTACCTGGAGAGGCGACGGAGCAGCAGATAGGGATTCATGTTTTCCATCGGCATCCGGGTTATAACTCCAGCGAAGACAGCATCGTGCGAACACATGCCCGGCTGTTGCGACAGAAGTTGGCGGCGTACTTCGCGGAAGAAGGCTCGCATGAGGAGATCATCGTTGATATTCCGAAGGGGCACTACCTTCCAGTTTTCACGACACGGTCGGCGACCACTTTCCCGCCTCAGTTAGACCTAGCACCAGACCCGTTGGCCGTCCACGAAACGATGGAACGCTCCGCGGAATCTGGATCGTCCAAGCGGCTTCGCGGGACGCTTATCGTGGGGGTGGCAGCTCTGCTTTTGACGGCCGCTGCGATGCTCGCCTGGCACCCGTGGAAGAAGGCGAGGGTTTTGCAGTCTTCCGTTGACATTTTCTGGCGCCCGTTCTTCGCTGACGATCCGCCCTTCGTGGTCTACAGCAATGCGCTGTTTACGGGTAACTCCATCACCGGGCTTCGCTATGCCCCCGCTGGCGCTCCACAGGATGGAAGTGCACCGGACTCGTATGTGGATACGTACACGGGAATTGGGGAGCTGTCTGCCGTCTATGATTTGACGAAGCTGTTTGACGCTCACCAGGCGACCTTCACTTTGAAGAGAAGCCAACTCGTCGCCTGGGATGAGGCAAAGTCACGCAACCTGATCTTCATCGGCGCTAGTGTTGAGAACCCTTCGTTACGCGTGCTGCCACCGACCGTTAACTTCACGCAGGAGGCAGGAAACGGTTTTGCAGGCATCGTCAACCACCATCCCAAACCCGGCGAGCCCGCGGTGTACTCGCGACCAGAGCATCCGCTCACAACCGACTATGCAATCATTGCTCTGCTGCCCGGTGTTCAGCCCGGCAAGCGCGTCCTGCTGTTCAGCGGGTTGACGACCTTCGGCACGCAGGCCGCAGTCGAATTCCTGTGCCGTCCGGATAGCATTGCTGAGATTTTGAAGCAGGTGACCGGCCCGAAAGGCGAGATCCGGCCATTTGAAGCTGTGGTCCAAACCACGGTCGGGGGAGGGGTTGCGCTCGAGACCCACCTGGTGACGCTGCGCATCGACTAGACCAATGGTCATCCGCGATCAATATCTTACTGGACTGGTTCCAACTTCAATTGATTGTCCACATGAATCTGGTTTGTGATCGCCGTTTCTCGTTTTGCATCCTCTTCCTGTCCGGCGGCTCGATAACCCTGCGCAAGCAGAGCATGCGTGATGTAGTTTCCTGGGTCCATCTTTTCTGCGTGCTTCAGGTACATGATGGCGGTCTGCGTATCCTTATTTCGCAAGAGCACTTTGCCCATGAGGATGAAAGGGCCCGTGCTGGTTGTATCCAATGAGATTGCCTTCGTGAGCGACTTCTGGGCGTCGACCAGTTTGTCGATGCGGAAATAGGCATCGCCAAGACGATCGTAGACGGGCGCGTAGTCGGGATTGATGCGGCGTTCTGCTTCGAACTCGGTAATTGCTGTCGGGATATCTGATTTATAGAGCGCGACCTCGCCCACCATGAAGTGGGCGAGCGGAAAGTTCGGCGAAATCTGGAGCGCCTTCTGGGCTTGCTGCGAGGCAAGCTCGGGCAGGTTCGCGTGCATCAACATGGTGCCAAGAAGCAGGTACGCGCCTGCGGAATTGGGATCCTGGTCATATTGAGTAGCGAAGGACTTTCGGGCATCGTCATAGCGCGCTGCGTTGAGGTAACAGAGTCCCAGCACGTAATTGGCATCGGCGTCTGCATTGGGCATCCAGGTGCGGACCTGCTCGAGGTATGGAATGGCCGCCGCCGGTTGACCCAGTCGATAAAGGGTGAATCCCTGCATCTGGATGGATTCGAGATCCGTGGGATCTTCTTTCACGGCGGCTTCGAAAGCCTGCTTCGCGCTCAGCAACTTGCCCGTTCGGTAATACGCAACGCCAAGCTCGTGATGAAGTCCCTTGATGGGCGGTTGCATGCTGACGAGCTTCTCAAGGATCACGAGCGCATCAGTTACCTTGTCGCGCTGGAGATCCTGGTGCGCCTGCGCGAGTTCGTCAGCGGGCAAGCTCGACGGAGCCACTTGCGCGGCGACCGGGAACGCGCATACAACGAGAAACAGGAGCACATCAAAACTGCGCATAACGGGGTCAGGATACTATGTGCCGCGTCGATGTGGAAATGCTAAACTGGGCGATCTGATGCGGCCTCATCATTTCGTCCTTGCGTTACTTATGAGTCTTGCCTTGCGGGTGAGCGCACAGGCTCACAGCAAGCCGACGCAACGACCACAGCGTGATCCCTATCCTGCAAGCGCCGCTCATGCTGCTCCAGCGTGGTTTGTAGATGTTGCGCCGGAAGCCGGCCTCACGATGCTGAACGTCAACGGCGATTCTGCGACGAAGAAGTACATCATCGAAACGACTGGTAGTGGTGTCGCCATCCTGGATTACGATCGCGATGGTTGGCCGGACATTTTTCTGCTGAATGGAACGACGCTCGACGGGGAGCCAAAACCAGCGACTCCACCCACAAGCCATCTGTATCACAACAACCATGATGGAACATTTACGGATGTGACCGCGGGGTCGGGACTTGAGACACCGGGTTGGGCGCAGGGTGTGTGCGTCGGTGACTACGACAACGATGGCTACGATGATCTGTACGTAACCTACTATGGCAAGAACCGGTTGTACCACAATGAAGAAAATGGGCACTTCAAGGAAGTGGCCGAGCAAGAGGGCGTCGCCGGGGACGGCACGAAATGGGGAACGGGCTGCTCGTTCGTGGACTACGATCGCGATGGCAAACTCGACCTGATGGTGGCGAACTATGTGCAGTTCGATGTCAAGACCATACCGAAGCCGGGCGAAGGCTTGATGTGCGTTTGGAAGGGCGTGCCAGTGATGTGCGGACCTCGGGGACTTCCCTTCACCACCAACCTTCTGTATCACAACGCAGGAGGCAAGTTCGTGGACGTCACGGAGAGCAGTGGCGTCACGAAGACGAATGGTCATTATTGTTTTAGTGTCTCGACCATCGACTACAACCTGGATGGCTGGCCGGATATTTATGTCGCATGCGACAGCACACCTAGCATCCTGTATCGCAACAACAAGGACGGCACCTTTACAGACATCGGGCCAGATGCTTCAGTTGCTTACAGCGATGATGGTGGCGAACAAGCCGGCATGGGTTCCAGCATAGGAGATTATGACAACGATGGCTGGCCGGATATCTTCAAGACGAATTTCTCGGATGATACATCTTCGCTGTATCACAACAATCATGACGGCACCTTTACCTCGACGATCTTCGATGCGGGCCTCGGATTGAATACGCAGTATCTCGGCTGGGGCACGACGTTCCTCGACGTGGATAACGACGGCTGGTTAGACATTCTGGCCGTGAACGGACATGTCTATCCGGAGGTCGACACGGCGCATCTCGGGTCGAACTATCGCGAGCCTCGTATTCTTTATTGGAATCAAGGCAACGGTAAATTCAAGGACCTGAGCAAGGTGTCTGGCCCCGGCATCACGGAACCTATGTCGAGCCGTGGAATGGCTGTCGGCGACCTGTGGAATGATGGCAGGGAGTCCGCGATCGTCAACAACATTGACGAGAAGCCTTTGCTGCTTGTGAACCTCGCGACCAACAGCAACTATTGGATTGGCGTGATCCTGCAAGGGACACAATCAAACCGCGACGGAATTGGTGCGCGGGTTACGGTGTCGGCTGGTGGGCGTGTATGGGTTCAGGAAGAGCGAAGCGGATCGAGTTACATATCCAATGGCGATTTGCGATTGCATTATGGTCTCGGCTCCGCCTCCGCGGTTCAATTCATCGATGTCGTTTGGCCAAGCGGACGCTACGAACGCTTCGGAGGTGGCCTTTCCGATCGCTTTTTTACGCTCGTCGAAGGAAAAGGTGCGCCGCAAAAGGCCCATTAACCGCAGAGAAAGATAATAGCCTGTCCTATCTTGCTATTTGTATTCGCGATTCGGCAATGGGAACTATTGGAATGAACGCTCGGGCATGGTCTTGCAGCGGTGCCGCACTGATCTGTGCCTGTGGTCAGCATAAGAACGACATAAGTGGATATTGCCTGGAAGTTCCCCTTCTGAAAATCTAAGCGGACATGGAAAACCCGCAGGTATCCATGTAGCTGTGACGCTGAAGCGAGTTAATTCTGATATCGCGAATAGAGAAAACCAGGGTGGAAATCTGACGGAAATCGTCGTGGTGGTGCCTCTATGAGAGAACCTCAAGCGAACGACTCGACTGCCCCTGCGAGAGCTCACCCTCGCAGGGTGAACCTGAAGGATCTCGCAGCGCACTTGCACTTGAGTCCATCGACCATATCGTATGTGCTGAACGACACGCCGGGACGTTCGATTCCTGAGGGGACGCGCGAGCGGATTCGAGCAGCGGCGGTCGAATTCAATTACAAGCCAAACATGATTGCGCGATCGCTGCTGGGGAAGCCTATGCGCAGCATCGGCATCATGCTCCCGGTGCTGGGCGAGGGATATCACTCGCGGGTGCTGTCGGGGATTGGCGACTTGTTGATGGAAGAAGGATATTTTTATTTCACCGTGCATCATCGACACCTGGAGAGCCTGATCGAGGAATACCCGGCATTGCTGCAGTCGCGCGGAGTTGACGGAATTCTGGCGATCGATACGAAGCTTACCAATCCCCTGCCCTTGCCGGCGGTGCTGATTGCGGGCCATTCTACGTTGCCGGACGTGACCAACGTGGTGCTGGACCATGAGCACGCGGCAAGGCTGGCGCTGCGGCATCTGTATGACCTGGGGCATCGAAAGATCGTATACATGAAAGGCCAGACGGTGAGTACTGATACGGAGCTTCGGTGGTCTGCCACGATGAAGGTGGCACGGGATTTGGGGCTGGCAATCGATGAACATTTGACGATTCAGTTGGCGAAGGACTCGACTTCACCGGAGATCAGTTATCCGGGGATTCATGACCTGCTGGAGAGCAAGCAACAATTCACTGCAATTCTCTGCTTCAACGATATCTCAGCGATCGGCAGCATCCGCGCACTGCACGACTATGGGTATCAAGTTCCCCATGATATTTCGATTGTGGGGTTCGATGATATTCAGTCGGCTTCGTATCGCCTGCCGAGTCTAACGACGATCCGGCAACCACTGAAGTTGATGGGAAGAACGGGGGCGGCAGCGCTATTGCGGAGGATGGCACATGAAGATCTGCCGGCGATGATTCAAGTGGAACCTCAATTGGTGGTAAGGGAGTCCAGTGGAGCGCCGCCGCGGGCGGCCTGAGGGCGTTAAGCGGTTTGAAAAAAGAGACGGCGAAGGTACTCGCCGTCTCAAAGGAGGTACTACGGTCAAGCTCCGCTAGAACGAGAGGCGAGCCCCTAGCTGTAGCGTTCTCCCACCAATCTGGATCCCGGTGATTTGGTTTCCGCCGTTGCTGGTGGAGGTGTACTCAGTGCCTGGACCACTGTCTCCTGCCAGCTGGCCCTGTGGAGGACTGAAGCTCGGGTGATTGAATGCGTTCT
>Ga0302305_1000324_pt1 | contig 29892 bp, 26 predicted proteins | sample III_Palsa_E2_3_FD_198764 | JGI IMG/M metagenome (GOLD analysis project Ga0302305, IMG submission 198764) | Peat permafrost microbial communities from Stordalen Mire near Abisko, Sweden - III_Palsa_E2_3 | ecosystem: Environmental > Terrestrial > Soil > Palsa > Peat permafrost | place: Sweden... | reverse complement strand
CAAAAACGGGGTGCGAAATCGCCTCCTGACGCAGCAAATATCCGTCGATTATCCGTCGATGATCGCGAAGCGAGAGCAGGCACGATCACTGCCGTCAAAAAAGCAGGATGATCAGACGATCCTTAAGTATCCAACGCCGTGCCGGCTGTTTATTGCGTTCTCCGCACCCGGACAACCGCTCAAGCTTCACCCATTACACCTCGGGGCTGAGGAACTGATGGACCGCCTGGATCACGACTGAGCCTTCGCCGACGCCGGACGCCACGCGCTTTACGGAACCACAGCGCACATCGCCCACGGCAAAAATGCCAGGTTTGCTGGTGGCGAACGGCGACCGACTGGAGGCGTCGCTGATATCGAAGCCGGTGAGGATGAAACCCTTCGAATCGAGTTCAAGACACCCACCTAACCAATCCGTATTGGGTTCAGCGCCCACCATGACAAATACGTTGGCGATCGCGTGTGTCTCACGCGCTCCGCTACGTCGATCGACCCAGCTGACCCGCTGCAGCCGATCGTCTCCATCAAGCTCTACGATCTCCGTCGTGGTATGCAGGGTGATCCGCGACGATTGATGAATGCGGCGAACGAGGTAGTCGGACATGGTCGCTGCCAACCCGTTGGCGCGCACCAGTAAATGCACGTGGGCAGCAATACGTGAAAGGAACACGGCAGCCTGGCCCGCGGAGTTACCACCGCCCACCACAATGACTTCCTGACCGCTGCACAGCCGCCCTTCCATCGCCGTCGCAGCGTAGTGGATGCCCTGCCCTTCGTAGCGGTCGTAGTTGGGCACATCGAGTTTGCGATAGCGCGCCCCGGTGGCAATCACAATCGCGCGCGCTGCAATAAGCTGACCATCTTCCAGTTCGAGATGGTAAGGCTGTGACGAACAATCAAGCGCGACGACATGGCGCGAGATGGCTAGGCGTGCGCCGAACTTCTGTGCCTGTACTTGCGCGCGCCCCGCTAGCGCTTGTCCGGAAATGCCGGTGGGAAAGCCCAGATAGTTCTCGATCTTCGAGGAAGTGCCCGCCTGCCCACCAGGCGCCATGCCTTCGATGACGATCGTGTCCAGACCTTCGGACGCGCCATACACGGCGGCAGCCAGGCCCGCCGGGCCGCCACCAACGACAGCAACATCGTGAATGCGACCCGGTTCGATCGCCTCGGTCAGCCCCAGGGTGTCGGCGAGCATTGCGGTCGAAGGGTTCTTCAGCAGCCCATGACCCAATGAAATCACCACGGGAAACTGGTCGGGGGCAATGTCGAACGTCGCTATCAGCCCGTCGGCCGTTGGGTCGACATCGATATCAAGCAATCGGTGCGGATGAGCGTTACGAATCAGGAATCGTTCCAACCGTAGCGTGTCGGCAGCGTGGCCGGGGCCGATTACCACCACACCGCCCGCGCCGAGCTGAATAAGAGTCACCCGGCGCAAAATGAAGGCGCGCATGATGATCTCACCGATGTCGGATTCCCCGCTCACCAGCTTGCGGAAGTTCTCACGTTTGAGACGAACCACGCGACTGCCGATCACGGTCACGCCAGATAACAGAATCTGCCGTTGATTGAGGTGATCAAGTTCGCCGCTGAACTGATGCCGCGTGTGTGTGGTCACCGTTTTCGGCTGGCCGTCACTATCCAGGTCAAACACCTGGATGCTGCCCTCCAGTACGAAGAAGAAATCCGCACCGCGCTGACCGCGCTCAAACAGCATCGTGCCGGCGGGTAAGTTCTCCACCTCACCATAGGCAGTGATGCGTTGAGCCATGTCATCGCTCAGGCGCGGAAATCGTTGCGCATCGCGCGCATGGGGATCGATCTCAGTCGGATCGAGCGGCGGGTAAAAAGTCTCATCCGGCACGAAACATACCTCAGGCGTGGAGATCGTGGATCATGGCCGCTGCCTCCATGGCGGTTTCAACCCCTGCTGGTACGCATGACGTCAACCAGATCATGGCGGCCGATCATTAATACATCGTGACGATGCTTTACCAAATCTGCCTCGTGGCGGGTGCAGCATAGGCCACGACCTCGGGCCAGACCAAGTCGCGCGCATTGTGTGCCCATGGGATTAGACTGAGTGGCTGCACTGCTCAGATCGGGGCTGACGTTCTACTGACCACCCCGACCGCCTGCTACACCGATGAATTTCTACTGGAAGCTAGCTGATGACTTACTCCACCTTGATCGTTCATCTGAATCTTGGCGTTTCCAATGAAGGGCTTCTGCATACCGCCGCCGATCTTGCCGGGCGCTTCGATGCGCACGTGATTGGCATTGCTGCTTGCCAGCCGTTGCAGGTCACCTACGGTGACGGCTTCATGTCGGGGGATGTGTTCGAACAGGATCGCGTCGAGATGAAGAGGGAGATCGACGAAGCCGAAGCCAACTTTCGCGCTGCATTTCAGGGAGTGGCGTCACGCCTGGAGTGGCGTTCAAAGGTCACTCCTTCGTCGTTGGTCGCGTACGTCGCCGAACAGGCGACCACAGCCGACCTACTGCTCATCGGTCCCGAAGAGAAGGGGCTGACGCGCGATTTCTCCAGACGCGTGAATGTAGGCGAATTGGTCATGCAGATTGCGCGGCCGGTGCTGTTGGTACCACCAGGCGTCAATCAGCTGAATCTGGAAAATGTCGTGGTGGGATGGAAGGAAACCAGGGAAGCGCGCCGTGCCATCAGCGATGCCATACCGCTACTGAAAAAGGCCGCGCATGTGACCGTAGTGGAGATCGCCGCCGTCGAGGACATCACTGCTGCCCGTGACCGTCTCAAGGACGTCGCCGACTGGTTAGGACGCCATGGTATTGCAGCGCAGACCCTCGTCGCCCATGCGCAAGGAGACGACGCCGCACAGCTCGATGCCATCGTTCGTGAAAAGGACGCCGGGTTACTGGTGGCTGGCGCTTACGGACACAGTCGTGTGCGTGAATGGATGTTGGGCGGAGTAACCCGCAATCTCATGTTGCACCCGACATGCTGCTCGCTGGTTTCGCATTGAGCGATGGGGTGTCCCGACAACCCGCCTTGCGTTCAACGGCCACTCAGCGGCCGAAGATGATTTCCTTGCCTTCGTGGTCGCGGTCCCAGCCGCGCAGCTGATCGCGAATATGCGCGATGCGCTGGCGCCCGAGCGCGTTGCGCTCTTCGTCGAGCACGTAACCATCGAGCAATTCACCCAGGCGCTGCGCCGTGGGCAGCATCGCATCCCATGCATCCAGTGCCGGCAGCGGACCGGGCAAGGTCATGAAGAAGCTCACCCCGGGAGTGTGCAACGCGTCCAGCCGGCCCAGATCGAAATTGCCTGGCTTGAGCATGTTAGCCACGCTGAAGATCGGACCAAGCTCGCGCTTGCCGTCGAGCAGGCGGTGATAGATGCCCATGTCGCCGAATTCGAGGCCAGCCTTTTCCGCGGCGACGACCAGATCCGGGCCACTGAAGTGCATCCCTTCGCGCGCCACTACAAATAGCGTGACGATACGTTCCACGGGCAGCTGCGCCGGACGCCGGCCAAGATCCGAGCGTGGCGGGATGCGTGGCGCAGCCGGAGCAGTTGGAGCCGCAGGCGCCTCGGCAGGCGCCGCCTGCGCCACCGGTTCACTGTGCGCGGGAGCGCGCAAGGCGTCGACGATGGACGCCGCGTGGCCAGCAAGCTTGGGCTGTGGCGGCTTGACGGCGGCGCGCTCACCGGAAAGCGTGGCACCCAGGCGCTCAAGCTCTTCGCGCAGGCCCACTTCGAGTTCGCCCTGCTGCGGTTGCGCGGCAGCGGGGTGACCGCCATCGGCAGGGCGATCAAACATGCTGAACGCCGGATCATCGGCGAGGCTGGCCTCGCCCAAGGTGGGTTCACGACGTTCGACGGCATGTGGCTGCTGCTCGGGAGCCGCGCGCCGCCTGCCCTGCTCTTTCTTCGGCTGACCGAACAGCCAGATCAGCGCCAGCACGATCAGACCGACAATGAGCAGCGGAATACCCACATTGGGATTCCAGGCGAAGGCGAGTACAGGTTGCGTTGTCGTCATCATGGTGTCCTCAGGCAACTCCTGCCAGTTTAGCCGCTTCGGCCAGATCCACTTGTACCAATCGCGATACGCCGGGTTCCTTCATGGTCACACCACACAATTGGGTGGCCGCTTCCATCGTGGCCTTGTTATGGCTGATGAAGATGAATTGCACTTTCTCGCTCATCTCCCTGACCAGGCTGGAGAAGCGCCCTACATTCGCTTCGTCCAGCGGTGCGTCGACCTCGTCCAGCAGACAGAACGGGGCGGGATTGAGGCCGAAGATGGCGAACACCAGCGAGACCGCGGTGAGCGCCTTCTCGCCGCCGGACAGCAGCGTGATATTCGAAATGCGCTTGCCCGGCGGGCGCGCCATGATCGACACGCCGGTATTGAGCAGGTCGTCGCCGGTCAGTTCCAGGTAGGCATGGCCGCCGCCGAAGAGCCGCGGGAACAGCTCCTGCACGCCGGCGTTGACCTTGTCGAAGGTCTCCTTGAAGCGCTGGCGAGTTTCGCGATCGATCTTCTTGATCGCGCCTTCCAGCGTTTCCATCGCGCTGACCAGATCGGCCAGCTGGTTGTCCAGGTAAGTCTTGCGCTCGCTCTGTTCGGCGTGCTCCTGGATCGCAGCGAGGTTGACCGGTTCCAGCCTGACGATCTTCTGGGCGAGCTCGACGAGCTGCTGGCGCCATTGCCCGGCGTCGATGTTCTCGGCGAGCTCCGCCAGCAGCGTTTCCAGTTCAAGGCCTGAGGCGGCAATCGCCTGAGCGAGCTGTTCGGCGCGTAGCTGCAGCGACTGCGCGGCAAGGCGCTTCTCGGACAGGTTTTCGCGCAACGCGGACAGCCCCTGCTCCGTGAGATGGCGTTGCTGCTCCAGCTTGCGGAACTCGATGTCGCAGTCTTCCAGCGCGCGGCGTGCTTCAACCAATTGCTTGTCGATCAGCAGGCGTTGATCCAGATAGGTCTGGCGCTCACTCTCCAGTTCGGCGATCGGATCGGTGCCGGCGGCAAGCTGTTCGGCGATCTCGGTGCGACGCGCGTCGATCTGGCGTAGTTGGGCGTCCATGCGACCCAGCGCCTGTTCCAGCGAGGCGAGCGAGGAGCGCTTCGACTCCAGCCCCAGCGCCAGCGAATGCGATTGATCGGCGGCCTCGCGCGCATTCATGCGCGCTTCCTCGCGTGCCTCAAGCAGCGCGCGGCGTTCGTTTTCCAGTTCGCGGCGCTGATCCTCCAGATCCCCCATCAGGCCGACCGACTCGTCCAGCCGCGCTCGCGCTTCGCGGGTCTGGCTCTGCAGGTCGTCGAGTTGGGTGGCCAGATCGCCGAGTTCGCCAATCACTTTCTCGGCGCGGGCGCGGGCGGTTTCCAGCTTGCCGCGATGACTCTGCAGCTGGCCGGCCAGTTCTGACTGGCGGCGGTGCGCGTTGTACAGCTCACGCTGCGCGTCGTCGCGCGCACGCTCGACTTCGAACTTGGCGGTGCGCAGCGTGTCGAGCTGTTCGCTGGATGCTTCCAGTTGCGCTTCCAGCATCTCGATTTGTTCGGCCAGCGTGCGGATTTCGCGCTCACGCGCCAGCACGCCGACCTGGCTACCCTGCGCACGACGCACGCGCGCCCAGCCTGGGCCCAGCCATTCGCCGCCACGGGTAATGACCGATTGATACGGGGCCAACGCGGATAGCGCAGCCACCCGCTGATGCGCTTCATCGAGCGACTCGGCGGTGAGCACATGCCCGAGGATCGCCAGCGCGGAGGCTGGTCCGCGCACATGCGCAGCCAGTGTGCCGGCCGTGTTGGCGCCACCGTCGGCGGCATCGAGTAGTGCGACGTCGGCGTTGTCGAGTGCGCCGAATTCGGCGGCGAGTGCGTGCGAGCCGTCCACCAGCACGCTGTCCAGGAACCCGGTCAAGGCGGTTTCCACCGCTGCTTCCCAACCGGCTTCGACTTGCAGCGATTCGCCGAGGCGACGGGACTTGTCCAGCCCGAGCCGGGCCAGCCAGCCGCTGGCCGCGCTTTCCTCCTGACCGAGCGCAGCGTGTTGCAGCGCTTCCAGTGAGGCATGTCGACCACGTGCGGCCTGCAACTGCTGGCGCGCCTCGTTCAGCGCCGACTGCACCTGGCGCTCTTCATCCTGCACTTTTTCGTGGCTGGACTTGTGCTGATCGAGCAGGCTGCCGAGCGTCTCGACCCGTTCGCGCTGGGTGTCGTGCTCGCTATGCAATTGCTCGCCGGCGGCATCCAGTGCGGCCACGTCGGTGGCCTTCTGTTCGGTTTCCAGTACTTCGCGGCGCCGCGACAGATCGATGCTCTGGCGATCCAGATAGTTGAGTTTGGTGCGTTCCACCTCTGACGCGCGACTGGATTCGCCGGCGTTGCGGGTGTGGCTGTCCCAGCGCTGCTGCCAGTCCGCCAGCTTCGTCTCGGTATCGCGCTGGGCCTCGGCAGTGTCGTCCTGCAGCTGCTGCAACGCTTCGAGTTTCGGCTCGCCTTCGGCCAGCGCCATGCGCAGGGTTTCGATCTGCTGGCTGTCGGTGGCGATGTGTGCGGCCAGCTCGGCATGCTCGCGCTCGGCTTCGCCGTGGGCGCGCTGCAGGCGATCGGCGGTCTCGCGGTTGTAGCGCACCTGCTGTTCGACGCGGGCGATCTCGGCGCCGACCTTGTAGACCTCGCCCTGCACGCTGTTCAGGTGCTCGGTGGCGTCGACGTGGCGCTCGCGCATGCTCTCCAGCTGCGCTTCGATCTGCCGCTGGGTGGCCAGCTGTTTCTCGATCTCGATCTCGGCGGCGGTCAGGCCTGCGCCTTCGCCATCGTGCTGGCTCTTCAGGCCGCGGTATTCCAGCGCGCGAAGTTCGGCTTCCTTGCGCGTCTGCTCTTCCTTCAGCGCCTTCCAGCGCTCGGCCGCACGGGCCTGGCGATTGAGATGCTCGAGCTGCTTGTCCACCTCATCGCGCACGTCGCGCACGCGGTCGAGGTTTTCGCGAGTGGCCTTGATGCGGCTTTCGGTTTCCTTGCGGCGCTCCTTGTACTTGGAGATGCCGGCGGCCTCTTCCAGATGCGTGCGCAGTTCTTCCGGATGGGCCTCGATGATCTGGCTGATCATCCCCTGCTCGATAATCGAGTAGCTGCGCGGGCCCAGACCGGTGCCGAGGAACAGGTCGGTGATGTCGCGGCGGCGGCAACGCGCGCCATTCAGGAAATACGCGGACTGGCCGTCGCGGGTGACCTGGCGCTTCACCGATATCTCGGCGTACTGGCCGTACTCACCCTGGATCGTGCCGTCGCTGTTGTCGAAGATCAGCTCGACCGTGGCCTGACCTACCGGCTTGCGTGAATTGGAGCCGGAGAAGATCACGTCGGTCAGCGAATCGCCGCGCAGGCGGCTAGCCGCGCTCTCGCCCATCACCCAGCGGATCGCATCGATGATGTTGGATTTGCCGCAGCCGTTCGGACCCACCACGCCGATCATGTTGCTCGGCAGATGCAGGGTGGTCGGATCCACGAAGGATTTGAAACCGGCGAGTTTGATCGTGCTCAGGCGCATGCGGACATCAGTTGGTTATCGTTGAATGCCCGTACAGTCGGGCGACAGGGCACTGTGCCAAACGCGGGGCGCAGCTGCAATGCGTTCCGAAGTGAAGATATCACTTTAAGAGTGAAGCTTATGTAACTGTTATTACTAATTATTCGCTGGAACGGGCGTCGATCGACAGGGCGTGGATGCCGTTATCCATCAATCCATCCAGCGCCGCGTACACCATGCGATGGCGTTTCAGCGGCAACTGGCCGGCAAAGGCCCCGCTAACGATCCGCACATGGAAGTGCCCCTTCCCCTCACCGGCATGGCCGGCATGCTTGTGGCCTTCGTCCAGCACCTCAAGCTCAGTCGGTGCGAAAGCCGCCTGCAGGCGTTCGCGGATCTGCTCAAGCACCGGCTTTGCGGTCATGGCCTCGCTCATGCCGCTGGCAGTACTTTGCGGAACGGCTTGACCGTGGTTTCACGGTACACGCCGGCGTCAACGTAGGGATCGGCTTTGGCCCAGGCTTCAGCGTCCGTCAGCGACGCGAATTCGGCCACGATCAGGCTGCCAGTGAAGCCCGCCGGACCCGGGTCTTCCGCGTCAATCGCTGGAAACGGTCCAGCCAGCAGGAGGCGGCCGTCGTCCTGCAACTGCTGCAGGCGGGCCAGATGGGCCGGGCGCGCCGCTTTACGCGCTTCCAGCGAATTCGCGTTGTCGGTGCCTGTGATCGCGTACCACATGGTTCAAGCCTCCGGACGCATATAGGGGAACAGCAGCACGTCGCGGATCGAGGCCGAATCGGTCAGCAGCATCACCAGGCGGTCGATGCCGATGCCGAGGCCACCGGTCGGCGGCAGACCTACTTCCAGCGCGCGAATGTAGTCGGCATCGAAGTGCATCGCCTCGTCGTCGCCGGCGTCCTTCGCGTCGACCTGCGCCTGGAAACGCGCGGCCTGATCTTCCGGGTCGTTCAACTCGGAGAAGCCATTGGCGATCTCCTTGCCGTTGACGAACAACTCGAAGCGGTCGGTGATGCCCTTGTCGGTATCGCTTTCACGCGCCAGCGGCGACACCTCGACCGGATGATCGGTGATGAAGGTCGGCTGGATCAGCGTGTGCTCGACCGTCTTCTCAAAAATCTCCAGCAGCAGCTTGCCCCAGCCGTAACCGGGTTTGACCTGCGCACCGAGGCGCTTCGCATGCGCAGCCATCGTCTCGCGATCACGCAGTTCCGCGCGCTTGATTTCGGGGTTGTGCTCAAGCACCGCGTCTTCCATGCGCCAGCGACGGAACGCCGGACCCACGTCGATCGCTGCGCCGTCCCAGGTCAGTGCGGTGGTGCCCAGTAAGGTTTGCGCGGTATCGCGGATCACCGCCTCGGTGAGATCCATGATCTCGTGATAGGTCGCGTAAGCCTGGTACAGCTCCAGCATAGTGAACTCGGGGTTGTGCCGGGTCGACACGCCCTCGTTGCGGAAGTTGCGGTTGATCTCATAGACGCGATCGAAGCCGCCCACCACCAGCCGCTTCAGATACAGCTCCGGCGCCACGCGCAGGTAAAGATCCATATCCAGGGCATTGTGGTGCGTCACGAACGGTCGCGCGGTGGCGCCGCCGGGGATGACATGCATCATCGGCGTTTCCACTTCCATGAAGCGTCGCGTCGGCGCTTCCAGCCATTGGCGCATGAAGCCGATGATCTTCGAACGCAGTGCAAACGTGCGGCGCGCTGGCTCGGTGACGATCAGATCGACATAGCGCTGGCGATAGCGCTGCTCCACATCAGCCAAACCGTGGAATTTGTCCGGCAGCGGACGCAGGCTCTTGGTCAGCAAGCGCAAGCCATCGACGCGTACCGACAATTCACCGGTCTTGGTGCGCATCAACACACCTTCGGCGCCTACGATGTCGCCGACATCCCAGCCCTTGAATGCTTCGTAGACTTCACCCAGCGTGCCCTGATGGATGAACAGCTGGATGCGCCCGCTGAAATCCTGCAACTGCACGAAACTGACCTTGCCCTGCACGCGCTTCAGCACGATGCGGCCGGCCATCTTCACGCGACGCGCGGCAGCCTCGATCGCTTCGGCCGTCAGTGCCTCCTTATCGGCAAACTCGGTCTGCAAGTCACCGGCGAAACTGTCCACCTTGAAGTCGTTCGGAAACGCGATGCCCTGCCCACGCAGCGCATTCAATTTCTCGCGACGCTCGGCGATCAGTTTGTTTTCGTCAATGGGCTGGTCGGGGAGCTCTTGGGTTTGATCGGTCATTTCGAAAATTTCAGAAGGGGGCGAGAGATGAGTAGCGAGGGCGTATCAATGCGGCATCGAAGCTAGCTTGTTGTCCAGTGATCTACGCAAACCCTAGGCGTCAATTCGTTTCGAACCCGCTTCGAGGCCGGACTTCAGGCTGGCTTCGATGAATTCATCCAGATCACCGTCCAGCACCTTTTGCGTATCCGTACGTTCGATGCCGGTGCGCAGATCCTTAATGCGGCTCTGATCAAGCACGTAGTTGCGGATCTGGCTGCCCCAGCCGATGTCGGACTTGGTCGCTTCCAGTGCGTCCCGCTCGACATTGCGCTTCTGCACTTCCAGCTCATACAGCTTCGCCGCCAGCATCTTCATCGCCGTATCGCGGTTCTGGTGCTGACTGCGGCCGGTCTGGCAGGCCACGACGGTGTTGGTCGGGATATGCGTGATACGCACCGCGGATTCGGTTTTATTGACGTGCTGGCCGCCCGCGCCCGAGGAACGGTAGACGTCCGTTCGCAGGTCGGCCGGATTGATCTCGATATCGATGTCGTCATCGACTTCCGGCGAAACGAACACCGAAGTGAAACTGGTATGCCTGCGATTGTCCGAATCGAATGGGCTCTTGCGCACCAGCCGGTGCACGCCGATCTCGGTTTTCAGCCAGCCATAGGCGTAGTCGCCCTCCACCCGGAACGTGGCGGATTTGATCCCGGCCACTTCGCCGCCGCTGACTTCCATCAGCTCGGTTTTCCAGCCGCGCGATTCGCACCAGCGCAGATACATGCGCAGCAGCATTTCGGCCCAATCCTGCGCTTCGGTGCCGCCAGCGCCGGCCTGGATGTCGACGAACGCGTTGGTGGCATCCATCTTGCCGGAGAACATGCGCTGGAACTCCAGCTTGCCAACCTGCGCTTCGAGCTTGGCTAGATCGCTGATCACCGATTCGGCGGTATCGTCGTCGCCATCGGCGACGGCCATCTCCAGCAGATCGCCCGCGTCGGTGAGCCCGGCGGTCAGCGTGTCGATGCCATTGACGATGGTATGCAGGCGGGCGCGCTCGCGACCCAACTCCTGCGCACGCGGCGGATCGTCCCAGATCGTGGGACTTTCCAGTTCGCGGCCTACTTCTTCCAGACGTTCGCTTTTTGTAGCGTAGTCAAAGATACCCCCTAAGCGACTCGACACGGGCCCGGAGGTCCGCGATCTGCGCAAGGATCGGATTGATTTCGATCATGGTTCAGCCAGTTGATTTGCGGGCGTCGCAAGACGCCGTCGTTAAATAGCTATACAGGATAGCAAACAGGTCAAGTCAATGCGTGGCTGTGCACTCCACGCACGGCCCGGCCGGACGGATCGGCGGCATTGGCGAACGCCGGATCCCAGGCCAGAGCGGCGGCCGACGAGCAGGCGATTGACTTGCCGCCTGGCACGGTGGCCGCGCAGGCCTCGCCGGGGAAATGCTGCTCGAAGATGCGCCGGTATAGATAGGCCTCCTTGGTCGCCGGCGTATTGAATGGGTAGCGCGCGGCGGCCGCTGCGAATTCACGGTCGCTGATGGCTTGCTCCGCATGGGCCTTCAACCCATCGATCCAGCCATAGCCGACGCCGTCGCTGAACTGTTCCTTCTGGCGCCACAGGATGGCATCCGGCAGCACGCCCTCAAATGCCTCGCGCAGCACCGCCTTCTCGATGCGCCCCTGCCCGGCCATCTTGTGTTTCGCGTCCATGCCCATCGCCACGTCAATGAATTCCAGGTCCAGGAATGGCACGCGCGCTTCCACGCCCCAGGCCATCATCGCCTTGTTCGCGCGCAGGCAATCGTAGCTGTGCAATGCATCGAGCTTGCGAACGGTTTCCTCATGAAACGCCTCCGCTGACGGCGCCTTGTGGAAATACAGATAGCCGCCGAACAGCTCGTCGGAGCCTTCGCCGGACAGCACCATCTTCACGCCCATCGCCTTGATGCGCCGCGCCAGCAGGTACATCGGTGTGGCCGCACGGATGGTGGTGACGTCGTAGGTCTCGATATGCCGGATCACTTCGGGCAGCGCATCGAGGCCTTCCCAAAACGTGTAAATGAAGCCGTGATGCACGGTGCCCAATGCGTCGGCGGCAATTTGGGCGGCGGCGAGATCGGGCGAGCCGTCCAGTCCAATCGCGAACGAATGCAGGCGCGGCCACCACGCCTCGCTGCGATCATCGTCCTCGACGCGTTCACGGGCGAAGCGTGCGGCACAGGCCGCCACCAGTGAGGAATCCAGCCCGCCGGACAGCAGCACGCCGTACGGTACGTCGGTCATCAACTGCCGATGCACCGCCTGCTCGAACGCCTGTCGCAAGGCCGGTGCAGCAACCTCATGGCCGCGCGTGTGGCCGTAGTCGCGCCATGGCTTGTGGTAGTAACGCTGCAACTGCCCGCTGGCGCTGTCGTAGACATGGCCGGGTGGGAACGGCGACACGTCGGGGCAGACACCCGCCAGCGCCTTCATCTCCGAGGCGACGCATGTGCGCCCCGCCTGATCATGGCCCCAGTACAGCGGGCATACGCCCATCGGATCACGGGCGATCAGGTAGCGCTGCGCCGCACCGTCCCACAACGCAAACGCGAAAATGCCATTGAGCTTGTTGACGAGCGCCGCCGCAGAATCGTCGGTGTCACTCTCGCGATATAGCGCGTTGATCACCTCGCAGTCCGATGCCGTGGTGAATTCGTAAGCGCTGGCGGCACGCAGTTCACGATGGTTGTAGATCTCGCCATTCACCGCCAGCGCAAGCTCCCCATCACGTGAACGCAACGGCTGCGCGCCGCTGGCCGGGTCGACGATGGCCAGGCGCTCATGCACCAGGATCACCCCGGCATCGACGAACACGCCGCTCCAGTCCGGCCCGCGATGACGCTGGCGCTGCGAAAGTTCCAGCGCCTGTCGGCGCAACGCAGCCAGGTCATCGCCCGGCTGCAGATCGAATATCCCGAAGATCGAACACATGGCACTACCCCTCGTCGTTGTTTGATTGAATTGTGGTGACGCAGAAACGAAGAAGGCCCGCACTAGGCGGGCCTTCTTCGCGTTGTTTCAGGAAACTTGAAGCTACGCGAAGGCCCGCCAGAAGTTGGCGTTATTGTTCGCGCGATTATTGTTGTTGCCGGCCAGCACAAGGCTCCGCGCGGAAGGCGCGGTGGCGATAAGTGGGCTGGGAATCATCGGATGCATGAGTCGACTAGAACAGATTGGACGTCCATTCGCAAGCCGGTATCGCGAGAACGCCGATCAGGCCGCCGACTCGGTGATCCAGCGCCTGGCCTCGTCCTGTTCGCTCAGGTGGTACACGCGGACCTCGGCGGGCATCATGAAGCGCATGGCCGTAGTGGCTGTGCGCAGCCATGGCACGTCGCTCACCAGCGCCACGCGATCCCAGCCGCTGAAGTGGCGCATGCCCATCTTGGCGTCATCCCACATCGCGCCGGGGTCGAATCCGGTGAAATCCTCAGCGGTGATATACAGCACACGCAGCTTCCTGTTTAGCGCAAACGCTGCTTCAACGTCGGGCACGATGACACGTTCATAGTCACTGGAAGTGACCTGGCCGCGGGCGCGAAAGCCCAATGTGCCAGCAGGCAATCCTTCGATCTGTTCGATCATGGCTATCTCCTTCCACGGACTCGGTCTTGCGACTATGGACCAGGCATCGTGAACACTATGCGAGAATTTGTAGAAGCGCACCCCGATTGAGGGCGTGCTTCTAGGCTGCCTCGATGTGCCGCAACAGCAGCCGCGGGGTTTCGCGACCCTGCCAGTCGTTGATGCCGAGTTCGTAGACGGCGCGCAGCCGGAGCGGTGGCGGCTGGCCATGGTAGGCGTTGAACATCACCGCATCGTGCAGCGCGCCATCGCGTGGATCGCGCAACTGCAGGCGCAGGTGCCGCTCGCCCATCACCTTCCAGCTGGCGCAGTCGAACAGGTTGTCGAACAGCGGCTCGGGAAACGCCTGTCCCCACGGCCCGGCGTGGCGCAGCTGCCGGGCCAGTTTCAGCGACGCGGCGCCAGGCGGCAATTCGCCGTCGGTGTAGAGCACGGCCTGCAGCCGTTCGGCGTCGATCAGTTCGCGCGCGATCGCGTCGAACGCTGCCGCAAAACGTGGATAGTCGCTGGTCTTCAGGCTCAGCCCCGCCGCCATCGCATGACCGCCGAAGCGTTCGATCAGGCCGGGCTGGCGTGCATCGATCGCCGCCAGCGCGTCGCGGATATGGAAGCCCGAGATCGAGCGCGCCGACCCACGTAGCTCCTCGGTGTTGTCCTCGCTGGCCGGTGCGAAGGCGATCACCGGGCGATGCAGGCGATCCTTTACTTTCGACGCGACCAGACCCACGATGCCGGCATGCCACGATGGCTCGTACAACGCCACGCCGACGGCATCGGTGTACGCCGCTCCCGCCACGATCTGCTCGGCCTCCGCCACCATCGAGGCCTGCAAATCGCGGCGTTCCAGATTGATCGCGTTGAGCTCCCCGGCATAGCGGTGCGCCTGCACCACGTTGTCGGTGAGCAGGCATTCCACCCCCAGGCGCATGTCTTCCAGCCGCCCTGCCGCGTTAAGCCGTGGGCCGACTGCGTAGCCGAGATCGCTCGCGCACAGCGTCGCCACACTGCGCTTGCCTACTTCGATCAACGCGGTGATGCCGGCACAGGCACGACCACTGCGGATACGTTGCAGCCCTGCCTCGACCAGCACGCGATTGTTGAAATCCAGTGGCACAAGATCGGCCACCGTCCCCAGCGCGACCAGATCGAGCAGCACGGACAGATCCGGCTCGCTGCTGCCGGCAAACGCGCCTTGCTCGCGCAACTGCGCCCGCAGCGCCAGCAGCAGGTAAAACATCACGCCGACGCCGGCGAGCGCCTTGCTGGGGAATGCCTTGTTCAAGCTTGCGTCATGCGCGCAAACATCACACGGCCGGCTGGCATGCCCGCACTTTTCGATATGGACGAGGTTGGGATTGACCATCGCATCGCAGGCCGGCAACTGCTCGCCGGGTAAGTGATGGTCGGTCACGATGACGCGGATGCCATGCGCCTTGGCGGCAGCCACGCCGGCCACGCTGGCGACGCCGTTGTCGACGGTGACGATCAGTTGCGGTTTCGGCTGCATCGATTCGACGAACGCCGGACTCAGCCCGTAACCGTGAACGAAGCGATTGGGTATGGCATAACTGACCCGCTGCGCGCCAAGCAGCCGCAATCCGCGCACGGCCACCGCGGTGCCGGTCGCACCATCACAGTCGTAATCACCAGCGACCAGGATCGTCCAGTCGCCGGCAATCGCCTCGATCAGCAGCGCGACCGCCTGCGGCATGCCACCGAGCGTCTGCGGCGACAACATGCGCGCCAGACGATGTTCAACTTGCGCCGGGCCGAAAACGCCGCGCGCGGCATAGACCTGCTGCAACACCGGATGCACCGAATCGGGCCAACCGCTCGGCGTGCCTTTGCTGTCGCGTCGGCGCAGCTGCAGCGTGCCCGATGGCGACGTGCTCAACGCCCTACTCCTCGCGGCCCTACTCCCCGCGGCCCTGCCCCACGCCAGATGCGCCAGCGATGCCACGGCTTGCGCTGCCATCGCTCGCCACTGGCGAAATGCAGAACGACCGATTGCCGATCGAATAGCGCTTTCAAAACCGGCCACCAGCGAGATTCGATGTCACTGGCCGGCAGATCCTGCAGATCGATCAGCCAACCCGCAGCGGCAGCGGTGACGGCATCGACTGTGCGCGCCTGATCCGCCACACCCACGCGCTTGGCCAGCGCACTTAGCAGCAGATCATCACTGACCACGCCGTGCAGATCGCTCTGAAGGTGCTCAGGCAGGTTGCCGCCGCCCCACAGCCATAGGCTGTTGATCGGCGCCAGACCGTGCGCGCGGCGCGCGGCATTCAGTGGATGCTGGTGCAGTAGCACCTGGATTTCATTGAGCAGAATGCGCCATCGACGGCCATCTGCGCCCTGCGGCAGGTGCTGCGACATATCCTCGCCCAGCGCTTGCTCGGGCGCCGCGAAGATCGGCAGTGGACTGTGCAACGGCAGTCGCAGATGCCAGCGATCCGGGGTGGAAATTTCCAATTGCAGCCCTGCTTCGTCGAATACCGGCCTCAGCGGTTCGGCCAATGCCGTTGCTTCAGCCATCTCCAACTGCAGCTGACCGCAGGCCAGCAGCCGCACGCCATTCATGTCGGGCTGCACCCAGGCTGGATCGGCCGACAACCAGGTAGCGCCGGCAGCATCGCCTGCGATGTACTCGCGGGTAAGCGCGGCGGCCGGCAGGTTCGCGTCGACACCGTGGAAATAATCGCCCAGTCCGGCGAGATAGCCGGCGGTACCGACACTTAGCTGGTCAGCGCGAGCCAACAGCTGACGCAGTGGATGGCTCGGCTCGAAATGCGCCAACGCAGGCAGCCACAAGTGCAGCGATGGCTTTTGCTTGGCGCTCGTGCGTGCTCCCGTCACCGATGCGCCCTACGCTTCCAGTCGTTCGTATAGTTCCAGCCACTCCGCATCCAGCGCTTCCTTCTCGCGGCGCAGTTCGGTCTGGCGTTGGCCCAGCCGCATCATTTCCTGGGTGGGACCGTTGTAGGTGGACGGATCAGCCAGCTGGGCTTCCAGCGTCGCCAGTTCGGCGTCGATGGTGGCCGTGCGGGTCTCGATGCGCTTCACCCGCTGGCGCGAGGTCTTCTCGTTCTCGCGTTGAGTGGCGGCTTGGCGGCGACGCTCCTCGGGCGATACTTCCGGCTCGATCTTGACCGGGGGCTTGAACGCAGGCTTGGCCGTCGCCGATCCGGCCTTGGCCGCCTTCTTGTTCGCCGCGCCGCGCGTGCGCAGCCATTTCGCGTAGTCGTCCAGGTCGCCGTCGAAACTTTCCACCACGCCATCGGCGACGCGCCAGAAGCTGTCGCAGACCATGCCGAGCAGATGGCGGTCATGCGACACCAGCACCAGCGCACCGTCGAAGTCGGCCAAGGCATCGGCCAGCGCCTCGCGCATGTCCAGGTCGAGATGGTTGGTCGGCTCATCGAGCAGCAGCAGGTTCGGCTTGTCCCACGCGATCAGCGCCAGCGCAAGCCGCGCCCGCTCGCCGCCGGAGAAACCATCCACCGATTCAAATGCACGGTCGCCCGCAAAATTCCAGGTACCGAGGAAATCGCGCATGACCTGGATCGCCACACCCGGTGCCTTGTCCTGCAGATGGTCCAGCGGGCTGGCGCCTTCGCGCAGGCTCTCGACCGTATGCTGGGCGAAGTAGCCGATCTTCAGATCCTTGTGCGCCTTGCGGATGCCGGTCAGCGGTTCAAGGTCACCCACCAGCGTCTTCACCAGGGTGGATTTACCCGCGCCATTGGGGCCCAGCAGTCCGATCCGGTCGCCCGCTTCGAGACTGAAGCGGACGTCGCGCAAGATGATGTTCGCTTCGCCACCCTCGACCGGGTAGCCGGCCGTGATGTCTTCCAACTGCAGCATGGAATCAGGCAGACGCCCCGGCACCGGGAACTGGAAACTGAAGGGACGCTCGGCACGCACGGCCTCGGTACCGGCCATCTTTTCCAACCGCTTCATGCGCGACTGTGCCTGCTTGGCCTTGCTGGCCTTGGCCTTGAATCGATCGACGAAGGACTGCAGGTGCGCCCGCTCGGCCTGCTCGCGCTCGTGCGAAATCTGCTGCTGACGCAGATGCTCGGCACGCTGGCGCTCGAACGCGCTGTAGTTGCCGGTGTACATCTTCGCCTTGCCGTCATTGAGGTGCATGGTGTGCGTGATCACGCCATCGAGGAACTCGCGATCGTGCGAAATGATCAGCAAGGTGCCCTGATAGCGGCGCAGCCATTCTTCCAGCCACAGCACCGCATCCAGATCCAGATGGTTGGTCGGCTCATCCAGCAGCAGCAATTCGGATGGCGCCATCAGCGCGCGGGCCAGGTTCAAGCGCACGCGCCAGCCGCCGGAGAACTCGCGAACCGCACGTTCGTGCGTTTCCGGCGAAAAACCCAACCCGTGCAGCAATCGGCCAGCGCGGGCACGGGCGTCGTAGCCATGCAACTCTTCGATGCGGTGATGCGCGCGCGCCATCGCCTCGGTGTCGCCGCGTGCATCGGCGTCGCTTTCTTCCAGCAGCACCGCGGCAAGTTCTTCGTCGCCGCCCAGCACATAATCGATCGCCGCATCCGGCAACGCCGGGGTTTCCTGCTCCACCGAGGCCAGCCGCAGCTTGGTCGGCATATCCAGTTCGCCCGCGTCACCCTCGATCTTGCCCTGCAAAGCAGCGAACAGGCTGGACTTGCCGCAGCCATTGCGGCCGATCACGCCAAGGCGCCACCCGCTCTGGATCACCAGGTCGATGTCGGAAAGCAGCAAGCGTGTGCCGCGGCGCAAGGCAAAGTGTCTGAAAGCAATCATTACGGGGAAAAGAGTCCGAACTGGGCGAACAGCCGCCCGCAGCCCCCCATGATAGCTGTCATCGCGGTATTCTCGGTGGGCCGGGTCGTTGCGCCGGTGCGACAGCGAATGTCCATTGCGTCGCAATCGGGGCAAACCGGCTTGGCACAATCGACACTCTGCTTGCCGCCTTGTGGCGTAGCATAGGCGCTTCTGCTACAACGACGCCGCATACAGCCTTGTCTGGAGAGGGGAGCCATGGTCAAGTTCACAAGCAGTTTGCCGCTCATCGTCCTGTTGGTCGCCACCACCGGTTTTGCCGCACCGCAGGTGGCCAGCGCAGCGGGAGATTCCCTGCTGGTGCATCGCGTGCAGGAGGAACAGGGCATGAACCTGCCCAGCCGCGGGGAGAGCATGGCCGACGTCGAAAAAACCTACGGCGCACCTTTGCGCAAATTGTCGCCAGCTGGCGGTGATACGTCGAAGCACCCGCAGATCAACCGCTGGGAATACTCCACCTTCATCGTGTATTTCGAGCACAGCCATGTGATTCACTCCGTGCTCAATACGCCAGCCGGCAACAACACCAATCCGACCAACGCCAACTGATCGGTTTTCGCTGAATCGACTTTCCAATGACGCGGCCGGTGGTGACATCGGCCGCGTTTTTGTGTGCGTAACGAAAACCTCGTCGTACAATTTGCAGTTCTGCGCCTGACCTGGCGCCCTTGCGACCGCCCGGGATACTCCATGACCGACCACTCTCTACGCCTGCCCGCCGAGTGGGAGCCGCAGGCCGCGGTGCTGATCGCCTGGCCGCATGCCGACACCGACTGGGCCGAGCGCCTGGCCGAAGTGGAAACCACCTATGTCGCGCTGGCTGCTGCCGTCACGCGCTTCCAGCGCCTGATCATCGTGGTGGCCGATAGCGAGCTGCGGGCGCATGTGGAAGCGCAGTTGCGCGCAGCTTCCGTCGATCTGGCGAAGATCCGTTTCGTCGAATTACCGTATGACGACACCTGGCTGCGCGACTCCGGTCCGATCACCCTGAAAGCCGGCGACGACAACTTCCAGCTGACCGATTTCCGCTTCACCGGCTGGGGCGGCAAGTTCGGTGCCGAACAGGACGACGCGCTGATTGCCGGGCTGGTCGAAGCAGGCGTGTTTGGCCAGGCCGCCCATCGGCGCATCGACTGGGCACTGGAAGGCGGCGGGATCGAGAGTGACGGCGAAGGCACCGTGCTGACCACCTGGCGCTGCCTCGTCCAGCGTCATCCCGAACAGTCGCGCGAGCAGATGAGCAGCATCCTGCGCGACAGCCTGCACGCTTCACGCGTGCTGTGGCTGGACTATGGCTATCTCGAAGGCGACGACACCGACGCGCATATCGACACGCTGGCGCGCTTCGCGCCGGGCGAGCGCATCGTGTTCCAGTCCTGCGACGACCCCAGCGACCCGCATCACGACGAGCTGCAACGCATGGGCGATGAGCTGGCCGCGTTGCGTACCGCCGATGGCCAGCCGTATCGGCTGTATCCGCTGCCCTGGGCCAAGCCCATCCTCGACCAGGGCCGCCGCCTCGCGGCCTCCTATGCGAACTACCTGATCGTCAACGGCGCCGTGCTGGTGCCTGCCTATGGCGACAAGGCCGACGACGAAGCGGCGCGCATCATCGGCACCGCCCATCCCGGCCGGGAAGTGGTGCAAGTACCCTGCCGCCCGCTGATCTGGCAGAACGGCAGCCTGCATTGCATCACCATGCAGTTGCCGGCCGGCCTGGCCTGAGAGCCGTTTCAAGCCTCTCGTGGGAGATTCCATATTTGCACGCAAGATCACCGCCAAGCCGACGTAGGTTGGGGTGAGCGCAGCGATGCCCAACATGCACTCCACCCCCCGGAAAAACGTTGGGCATCGCTGCGCTCACCCCAACCTACGCCCTGCCTCGCCATGGCTCACTGGGGCATAACGAAAACCTCTTAACAAGCATCCGCTAAACTTGGCGTTCTGCCCCCACCGGCAGCCCCGTAAGGATGGAAGCCGATGACCCGCAAGACTCTCAAGGTTGCACTGCTGCAGGAAACCGACCGCGGCAGTCGCGATGCCAATCTCGACGCGATCGAAGCCGGCCTGCGCGAAGCTGCCGCGGCTGGCGCCGAGCTGGTGCTGCTGCAGGAACTGCACAACGGGCCGTACTTCTGCCAGCGCGAGTCGGTCGAAGTGTTCGATCAGGCCGAGAGCATTCCCGGCCCCGGCACCGCGCGCATCGGCAAACTGGCCGAGGAACTTCAGCTGGTCGTGGTTGCGTCGTTGTTCGAGAGGCGCGCGGCCGGGCTTTATCACAACACCGCGGTGGTGTTCGATCGCTCTGCGGCGATTGCCGGCAAGTATCGCAAGATGCATATCCCGGACGATCCCGCATTTTACGAGAAGTTCTATTTCACCCCGGGCGACCTCGGTTTTGAACCGATCGACACCTCAGTTGGCCGCCTCGGCGTGCTGGTGTGCTGGGATCAGTGGTATCCGGAAGCCGCTCGGCTGATGGCGCTGGCCGGTGCCGAGCTGCTGCTCTACCCCACCGCGATTGGCTGGGATCCGAACGACGACCAACCCGAGAAGGATCGCCAGCGCGATGCGTGGATCACCGTGCAGCGTGGCCATGCGGTCGCCAATGGCCTGCCCCTGCTGTCCTGCAACCGCACCGGCTACGAAGCCGATCCGTCTGGCGTAGGTGCCGGCATCCAATTTTGGGGCAACAGTTTCGTGGCTGGCCCACAAGGCGAGTTTCTGGCGCAAGCCGGCACCGATAAGCGCACGCTGTTGCTGGCGGACGTCGATCTGGCCCGCAGCGAGCACGTGCGGCGCATCTGGCCGTTCCTGCGCGATCGCCGCATCGACGCCTATGACGATCTACTGAAGCGTTTTCGCGACTGAAGCCGCACCATCGGCCGCACGCGCCGCTTGTTCCGCAGTGTTGTCATCCCCATGCTTGAATTTCCCCTACGACCCGGCACGCTGATCGCATGAGCTTTCCCGAAACCGACCTTGCCCTGCTACCTGCCCTGCAGGGCCAGCCGATCGAACGCGTGCTGCGTGATGGCTTCGAGTATGTGGTGCTCGGCACCGCGCATGTCTCGCTCAGCAGCGTGGAAGCGGTCGACGCGCTGTTGGCCCACGAGCACTTCGATGCCGTGGCGGTGGAGCTGTGCGACAGCCGAGCGCAAAGCATGCGCGATCCGGAAGCGTTCAAGCAGATGGACCTGTTCAAGGTGATCCGCCAGGGCAAGGCGGGCATGGTTGCCGCCAGCCTGGTGCTGTCGACGTTCCAGAAACGCCTGGCCGACCAATCCGGTATCCAGCCCGGGGCGGAGATGAAAGCGGCGATGGACGGTGCCGATGCGCGTGGATTGCCGCTGTGGCTGATCGACCGCGAGGTGGGCACCACACTCAAGCGCGCCTGGCATAGCGTGGGCCTCTGGCAGCGCTTCGGCCTGCTCGGCGGCCTGCTGGCCAGCGTGTTCGAGCGCGAGCACATCGAGCAGGCCGAGATCGAGAAATTGAAACAAGGCGATCTGCTGGAAAGCGCGTTCAGCGAATTCGCCAGCGAATCCAAACCGCTCTACCAAAGCCTGATCGGCGAACGCGACGCCTTCATGGCCGCGCGATTGCGCGAGGAAGCGACGCGCTCGGCGACCAGCGAACCGCGTCGCGTGCTGGTGGTGATCGGCGCCGGGCACCTCAAGGGACTGTGCACACTGTTGCGTGAACAGCAAAGCAATCCTGCAACCACCGTAGCCGAACTGGCGGCCGCACCACCCAAGGCACGCTGGCCAAAATGGCTCGCTGCAGCGCTGGTGCTATTGGTATTCGCAGCGATTGCGTTCGCCTTTCATCGCAATGCCGCCCTCGGCACGCAGGCACTCATGTCATGGGTGCTATTCACCGGCGGCTTCGCCGCGCTCGGCGCGCTGGCCGCCGGCGGCCATCCACTCAGCATCCTCGCCGCCTTCATCGCCGCACCGATCAAACCATTCCGCCCCGGCATCCCCGCCGGCGGCATCAGCGCGATGGCCGAAGCCTGGGTACGCCGCCCCCGCGTGGCGGACTTTGAAACCCTGCGCGACGACATCGTGCACTGGAGCGGCTGGTGGAAAAACCGCGTAGCCCGCACCCTGCTCAACTTCTTCCTGGTCAGCGTCGGCACGATCATCGGCGAATACACCGCCGGCATCCATATCTTCAAAAGCCTGATCTGACCCACTCCGCGCGCTGAGCCGACCGGTCGCGCATGTTACGATTCGCGCCTCCTGCAGCCCCGCCTGCAGCGCGCGGCAACACCCAGCCCGGGTGGCGAAACTGGTAGACGCAAGGGACTTAAAATCCCTCAGCCGCAAGGCTATGCGGGTTCGACCCCCGCCCCGGGCACCAATTAAATCAATGGCTTGCAGCGATCCTAGCTGCTTTCGTCTTTGGAATTAGCCGACTTGGTGATTGTTCGGTGATTACTGTGCGATTGCTTGCCACGTCTGGCTGATCGCGCATCACTCCCTTTACCTCATCCCCTTCGAAATCACCGACTACCTCGACGGCGAGGAGGCCATTGCGGAGTACCTGTCTCAGGTCCAGGCCGATGGTTACCCTGATGAGCTTCAGCGCGCACTCGGCTACATCGCAAGGCCAACGGCGGCACAAACGATCGCATGCGCTAAGCTCCCACAAATGGGTATCAATCATTCATGAGGCTGTCGAATGACGTCCTTTTCGGAACGACACGGACTAACAACTGACATTCCTATCCAGACGCGCGAGGCGCCATCAGCCCTTCGCTCAACCATTGTAGATCTGGCTTATAGCGCTGGCTTGAAGCCATCAGAACTTCGCAAGATCGTTTGCAAGGTGCTCTTCGAGACGCCCGACCCTAACAATTGGTCGGAACGTCCGAATATAGATGACGAGGTCCGTCGGCTGTTAGAAGACGCACAGTGGAACGACGTGTATGACGTCATCGAGAATGTCGCTGTCGCGGTCAACGGCACCCAGCATGCATTATTCCCAACCAGATCCAAGGAGTACCGCGAGTTCGAGAGCGAATTAAACCGCCTCTTCCGCCGGCGCGGTATCGGCTGGCAGCTCCGGGACTTCCTTATCGAATATCGAGGAGACGAAGGCGTGGCCGCAGCTCTCGATGCGGCGCCGCGCCTGCTTGTGGAAACGGGGCGGCAAACCGCTGCTACGGAGCTGCACGAGGCACTGAAGGATCTTGCGCGCCGGCCGTCAGCCGAGGTTACCGGGGCGGTGCAGCACGCGATGGCGGCCCTTGAATGCGTTGCGCGGGACAAAGGGGCAACCAAAGAAACACTGGGCGAGCTCATTCGCCGGGGGCGCGTGCAACTACCACCGCCTCTTGATCAGGCGGTCGCCATGATCTGGGGCTTCGCGTCGAACAATGGCCGGCATCTAACGGAAGGTAGGCCACCAACCTTTGCCGAGGCCGAATTGATCGTTGGACTGTGTGCCGTGTTGAGCATGTACCTCGCGCGAAAACCCTGACGATAAAATCCGCCAGGGCAGCATTGGCACTGCGGCAGCAACTACGGACGCTTGAGCGGCAGATACGCCGGTAGCGCAGGCAACAAAAAGCCGCGACACCCGGAAGGTGCGCGGCCTAGTTGGCCGCAAGGTGGCGGTCGTGTGCCGGAGCGATGCTCTTAGCGATCTCCACCAACCGAGCGGCAATAATCTTTGGCGTGCTCCAAATTGCCCTTTGTCTGGCGAAGTTGCTCCAAAATGGGCCGGCAAAACTCAGCCCAGTCCTTTGGCTTGGTACTCCTTACGTTTCCAGCGAATCCGCTTATGGCGCGTCGGCAGGCCTCGAGGGAACCGACGGCGCCAGCAAGCTCCTCGCCTATACCGAAGGGAAGCTTTCCATACTGGTCTACCTTGGACTCGAGGACCGTCCCGGCTAAATCGCCATTAATGGAGGCGGCAAATGCGAACAAATCGTTCTTCAACAAGCCGTCACCCGTGTCGAGGAAGGACTCGATGTAGGCGATCGCTTTCTCCAGGGTCTGGTAAACCGTGTACAGGTCTGTAGCCAAGTAAGCGGCGAGTGCGCGGCCATCAGCCTTTCTTTGGACCTGGTGAACGATTCCCCCAGATACGGCGATGCCAAGCGCGGTCACCGCTGCAGCGATACTGCCGATTGCCGAAGCCCAAGCAGCTTGGTCCGCTGTCTTCAGAGCGCAAAAACCGAGGTAGTGACACGTCGATGCCACGGCCTGAAGATCAGTCATGGGTGAACTCTCCACTACGCACAAAGCGAGTTTGGCGGAATATAACCCGGGTGACAGCACCTGCCTTGGGATTGGCATTTGACGGGCGGGTACCGGTCGCAATTTCGACAAATCTGTCAAAACCGCGCGATACCAGTCCAACCCTTGTGGCACAACGCTTTGCTGCGATTGTCAGGGGGTTTTGTCATGCCTAAAGAAAACGAAAGGCCGCGATGAATGCACACATCGCGCGTGTTCGCGCCCGCGCGCGCGAGGAAATCTGTCCAAACCATGATCGTCAGGCGGTAGCATTGCGCGGATGAAAGTGACTCGCGCCGACGTCGAACAGCGGCTGCAATTGGCCTGGCCGAACGCTGCCCCTGGCTCGCGCGGCAAGCTGCTTTCGTTCTTCATGGCGACATACGATCGCTACCTAGCTGAACGACTGGGTGATGCCCATTTCTCCGTTCAGTTGCTTTCCGACATTTCGGCAACGTTTCAACAGCGGTTGAGTGAGTTGCTTCTAGCCGAGTGGCTTTGGCGCCACGGCTTCAGACTCTCTACGCCGGTGAAGGGTCACGGTCCTGACTTCAAGGCCACTAAGGGGCGGCATACCGCTTGGATTGAGCTCGTGTCTCCCGAACCTATAGGCATTGACCCCAAGGATTTAACGGTGCCGCAACCTGGGGTCTTCAATGTTCGCGACGTACCGTTCGCGGCACGTACGCTTCGGTGGACGCACGGACTGCAGGCAAAACAGCACCAGTTAGCGGGGCATATTCAAGCAGGCATTGTGAAACCGGATGATGCTTACGTGATCGCCGTTAATGCGCGATTGCTAGATCCTATTTGGTCCGACATCAGCGGCATCAGCAGGCGGCCCGTACCCCTGGAAATCGGGTTTGGGGTGGGGCCTATGGCCATCGACCTCAGTCGGGCAACGGGTAAAGTCGTGGGCTCTCGAACGACCTACCGAGCCAACATCGTGAATCGCAATGGGGCCCCGGTTGATACGAACGTGTTTCTGGACACTGCGTTCAATAGGGTGAGCGCCATCCTAGGTGTCGCGCTGCATGATGGGGCCGCTTCTGGTCGTGTTTATCCATCCGCGGTGGTCTATAACCCGCACGCCGATGTTCGTGTGCCCACCTGCTGGCTCCCTGGTCTTCAACATTGGACGGGGAAGGACTTTGGCGACCACTGGCGACTTCGCCGGCACCACAGCCCAGCGCGCAGCGGAGCTGGTTCGAAGAGGCGGCAATGCGATCAATGACCTCCTCGAGGGATTTTCGATATCTGATGCCGGAAGTCGTCTTCGTCCGAGTGATATTTCGCCGCGCTACCGATCACGACATCCAAGCTGGCCAGCATTCACTTTAGGTTGTTGCGAACGGGAAGCATCAGGTCGTCTGGTGCGCCAGCTGATGCTCGTAATACGGCCTCACATGCCGGTCGAGAATCACATTCTGGCTGGGGAGGTCATTCGGGTCTGGATTGAGCCAGGCATCGATGTCGTCTTCCTGGATAGGAACAGGGCACCGATCGTGGCCCGCCTCGACGACTTCCAACGGCGGATCGTCGGTGATTGCCGCGAAGGTATAGAAGCCCGGATCGTCTCCAGCCGCCTCGACATAGGTCCACAGACAGGCCACGAAGAGATTCTCACCGGTCGACGGCGTGAATAGTATTTCCACGCTCTGCTCGCGCTCTCCTGGTACCAACGGTCGATGCTGCAAGTCGTGGAGATAGACACTCTCATAGAATCGATCGACGACCATGATGCCGTGGTTGTAGCCGAACACCTTGCGCCACACCGTGGATAGCTTGTCGCGCCGCGCGTTGTAGGTGCCTGGCTTCTCGATCTCGTCGGCTTCCGTCCAGCCTGGCAAGCGGCAGCGGTAGCGCATCGGCACAACCATCCGCTCTCCGCTTTCGGGATCGCGAATCATTACAGGAGCGAAATAGCCGGGCCAGATCCTGTCGATGCCATCAGCCGGCGCTGGTGAGGCCATGTCGTCGAGCTTCTTCTTACCAGCGTCTATCTTGTTCGTCGCTACTCGACGATCGTTCTCGGCTTTCTTGGTCGGCTTCGCTGAGGCCAGCTTGGCATTCGCTTCCACGAGGCGCGCTTCTTGGACGCCAATCTCGGACGCGATTAACGCAATCGCCTCAGCGTCAGCTTCGCGCGCCAGCTCGACCGTGCCGACATCGAGCACGCCGCTCGTGGCGTCGGTCATGGCGCGGCGCATTGCTTTCGGGACGACCTTGACCCAATTGCCCTTCTTCTTCGTCCAGCCGGCGAGCTTGGTGAATTCCTTGAGGTCGAGCTTCCCGCCGAAGCGCTCGTACTTCCGAAAGTCGGCCCAGATCTGAGCTGAATAGCACATGGTGGAGTCCGCGCCGTTGTCGTAAGCAAAGCCTACTACTGCACCACTATCAAAGCGTGAGAGCGTCTTGGCGTACCTTGCGTGGATGGCCCGAGTACCTCGGCATCCCCGCCGGCACCAACGTCTTCAACGGGCGCGGCGATCCAGGCGACGGCACGCCGGACACGATGCTGGTCGAACTGAGCGTGCCGGGCCATGCGGCGCCGCTATGGGTGCCGGAGGGATGTAGTGGTCTAATGCCCCCGGACATCTCTTTAGGCGAAAATAGTCGCCATGATGAGGTGTCAGATGAAGCAACGCCGTACATTTTCTCCCGAGTTCAAAGTCAGCGCGGCGTCGCTGGTTCTCGACCAGGGCTATAGCCACATGGATGCCTGCCGATCAGTTGGCGTGGCCGAGTCGGTGCTGCGCCGCTGGGTGCAGCAGCTTAGCCAGGAACGTCAGGGGCTCACGCCGGTCAATCCTGCGATGACCTCAGACCAGCGGCGTATCCAGGAGCTTGAGGCGCGTATTGATCGCCTTGAGCGCGAAAAGACCATTTTAAAAAAGGCTACCGCGCTCTTGATGTCGGAAGGGATCGAACGTACGCGTTGATCGATCAGCTGGGCCAGGCCGAGCCGATGGCGCTGGTTTGTGCATTGTTCGGCGTGACGCGTTCTTGCCTCTACGCGCACCGGCAGCGGCGCGATCGCATCGACACGCCGCGCATGGCCCTGCGCAGCCAAGTGCACCAGTTGTTCGTCGACAGTCGCAGTTCGGCAGGTAGCCGCAGCATCATGGGCATGATGCGCGAGGAAGGTTCGTCGATTGGGCGCTTCAAGGTCGGGCGACTGATGGCTGAGCTTGGTTTGATCTGCAAGCAGCCTGGGAATCATGCGTATAAACAAGCCACCGTAGAGCGTGTCGACGTTCCCAATCGCCTCAACCGCCAGTTCGACGTTGAGGCGCCCAACCGCGTTTGGTGCGGTGACATCACGTTCGTGTGGGCGCAAGGACGTTGGCATTATCTCGCGGCGGTGCTGGACCTGTTTACGCGCAGGATCGTTGGCTGGGCATTCTCCACGCGCCCCGATGCCGACCTGGTTGTAAAGGCGCTGGAGATGGCTTTTGAGCAGCGTGGACGACCGTCGGCCGTGATGTTTCATTCCGATCAAGGAAGCCAATATGCGAGCCGAAAATTTCGGCAGCGGCTATGGCGTTATCGCATCGAACAGAGCATGAGTCGTCGTGGAAATTGCTGGGATAACTCGCCGATGGAACGCGTCTTTCGCAGCCTGAAAACCGAGTGGATACCGTCGACGGGCTACACCACCGCCGTGGAAGCCGGCCGGGATATCAGCTACTACTTGATGCAACGCTACAACCAGATTCGTCCGCATCAGTTTAACGGTGGCCTCGCACCGGCAGTTGCCGAGGAAAAACTTAACCCGGTGTCCGGGGTTAGTTGACCACTACAGGATCGATCGTCAATGACATGGTTGGCGCCAAGTAAGAGGCGCGAGATGACCGACAACATCAAGGCACGGGCGCCGACTTAAGGGAGCTAGTCGATTCCGCAGGGTGGTTTCGTGTGAAATCAAGCGATACGAGAACCCAAATCCGATTCTTGAACTCTTTGAGCCGACGAAGATCTTCGATTTTTGAAGGGGCCGGGGGAGATACGGGCACATCCGCGTCAAACCAAAGGAGCATCGCCTCCTTGGCGTTGCTGATTGCCTCATCGAGCGTGTCGCCGGCAGAGAAGCAGCCCGGTAGATCGGGCACGGTCACGCCGTAAGTGGTCTTTTCGTCACCGATTTCAATGGCGATGGGATAGCGCATGGTCATGCTCCGTTCTTTCTAACAGCATTGTTTCTTTTTGTGCGAACCCTTACCAGTCGCACATCTAGACCATCCGACAGCCAAACTCACTGACACGCAATGGCGGCACGCCAGATCTACATCTTCGGCACCGGTACTTTGGGCAACCATTCGCCCGGCGCAAACTCATCGCGGAGCGTCGCGCCATTCGTCATGTCTCGCGGCGTCGCCGGCAGCTCCAATTCGAAGCGTGCAGCGAGCCTTGTGACTGCGGGGGAATACTCCTGGGCGCACTCATCCCCAAGGTGCTGCAGTACCCGGCAGACCCATAGCGGGTCGATGGGATCTCCGCTTCCCAGCGCAGCCAGGAATCTACATTGCACCCGCAACACGGCCCGCGTTGCTGAGGCCAAGGCGTTTTTCTCAGGGAACCCCGACAGCCATATTGATGGCGGTCGAATCTCCGCGACGGTCCAGTGCGGGTGATTTTCGATGAACCCGTCAGCGCTGTGTCGCTGGCTGTGCTCCATCTTGTGCAACCTCATTGTGAGCTTTACGAGCGCCTCACAGATGGGCAACAGCGCCTCTTTCACTGCAGCAAGTTCCAACGCCATTCCTTACCTCGTGGACTTTGACTACCGCCTCTTTTACCGCCCGAAGCAGATCCCTGCGACCGAAGGGCTTCTGCAAGTAGACAGCTCGCCTTGGCCGCACGCTTACCTCCGCCTCCGGCTCAGCAGATATCAAAACTATCGCGATGCCGTCGTTAAGAGCGACGGCAAGCTCGCATAGCTCTAACCCAGAGCGCGCTCGCCAGAGTCTGTAGTCGCTGACAAGAATATCGATAGAGCCCACGTCGGCAAGGTGGGCCGCTGCGCTGTCGAACGAACTCGCCCCCATAACGTGGAGTCCCCTGTCGTTCTCAAGGAGAGCCATAACGGTTTCCATCACTAAGTGTTCGTCATCGACGACGAGTACGACCTGCTTTGTGTTCACTTGCCCCCCGTAGTGGCGCACAGCAGCGCCCCAGGCCCTTGACCATACGCCTATAGATTCGGTGTTCCTGAAGTTCGCCGGCCACCGTGACGTCGGTGCGCTGCACGTCGTCGAGCAGGCCCTGGGCGTGCCGATGAAGCGCTTTGAGCGACCCATGCTCGGCTTCCTTTCGCGCGAGGAGATGCTGGCGATTATCGGCAAGCCCGGTGCAAGCTGGACCAGCCAGCGCGACCACTTGCTGC
>Ga0302305_1000308_pt1 | contig 30698 bp, 29 predicted proteins | sample III_Palsa_E2_3_FD_198764 | JGI IMG/M metagenome (GOLD analysis project Ga0302305, IMG submission 198764) | Peat permafrost microbial communities from Stordalen Mire near Abisko, Sweden - III_Palsa_E2_3 | ecosystem: Environmental > Terrestrial > Soil > Palsa > Peat permafrost | place: Sweden... | reverse complement strand
TGGTTCCAGGATCTCTTCAACTACGACTTCCGCCGCACCGAGCAGTGCATCATCCCGTACGCTACGCAGGAAGGCGAGATCAGCTTCTGCGCGTACAACACGGGTGTTGGCTGGCGCAACATCATCGAGAAGATGCACATGACGAGCTCGCTCACCAAGTGGTATGAGGAGCACGGCCGTCACGAGATCTTCGCCGGTGGTAAGAAGGTCGGCCTGGAGAAGGAATCGAAGTACGATCTCGTTCTCAACCAGGAGCACGTTGACTCGGCTGCAAACGACACGTTCGACAAGAGCGGTATTGCGAAGAACTCGCGCGAAGAAAAGATTCGCGCTCGTGATGCCAAGCTGAAGTCGGATGCAGAGAACGCACGTATGGCCAAGCTGTACCGCAAGGAAATCCTGCAGGAGCCTGAGCTTCCTGGTGGTTTCGTAGCGATCGGTGAGATCGGCGGCCTGGGCGGCATCAAGCCCGCAGCTCCGGTGGCGTCGAAGGCTGAGGTCGTCAACAACATTGAAGAGACTGTCGCTGGCGACTAGTTCGCTAGTATCAAAATGAGATATGGCCCCGGAAAAGGGGCCATATTTCTTGCAAGCATGCATCTCAAGCTGTAACCTATGGTGAGTCGCTGAAAGGCGAATTTAAGGCGAAAGGGGGATGTGGAGATGGCCGTTTCTTTTGAATATGATTTTGAAAGTACCTTTGCGGCAATCACATATCTGGCCGCGCAGCAGATTCCCGAACTGACGAAATACAAATTGTGCAAGCTACTCTTTCTCGCCGATAAGTTCCACCTCGTTCGATTTGGACGTCCAATTACTGGCGACAATTACTGTGCGCTACCCTATGGCCCCATACCATCGCAAACGTTGAATGTGCTGACAGCCTCAATTACCGGAGATGGATTCGGTTCGACTGCGGAACGGGCTAAGAGATTAGGGGAGGCGATAGAGCTGGATTTTCAATATGAGAATCCCCGCTTTAGAACTAAGGGTGCGTTTGATCGGGATCACTTGTCCGACTCGGACATCTTCGCTCTCAACAAGGTCATTGCGCAGTATGGCGAGATGGACTTCGAAAGGCTGAAAGCGATCACTCACGAGATGTTCGCCTACAAAAATGCCTGGGATGAACGACCAGCAGGAAGCAAAAGGGCCGAAATGCCATTTGAAAGCTTCTTTGAAGAAGATGCTGACGCGGCGGCAGGCGCTCGCGAATTGATGATCGAAGATGATCTGATTCGGAGCGCCTCTGCTGCCAGATGATCGCTGATCTGAAGGACTTGAAAACATTCGATGTAATCAAATGCCCTTATCAGTATCAGGGTGGCTTCGCTGAACCTAAACGCTTTGTCTTTCTTTGTAACGATGTTCTTGGCGGCGTTGAGCATGCCATATGTCTCAAAGCAACTTCCAAAGTGACTCTTTATCAAAACAATGCCAGTCTGATGGCAGGCGTTGTCTACTATCCGCAAGCAGCAGTTGATTTTTTCGAACTCGATACTGCGGTTCAGCCTGACAATCTACATCCCATTCCCCATTCCCAACTTAGCGCTCATCTGAAAAATGGTGTTTTGGAGCATCTCGGTTCCATGCCTGCGGATTTTAAGCTGAAGTTAGAAGCTGCTATTCAGGCGTCCAAGACTATGAAGCCCGAACGGAAGCGAAGTGTCTTGGCAAGGTTATAGTTTAGAGAATGTCCAAGGACTAAAACGTTCGCACTACGTCTTGGCGATGTCTGATGGATTGGCTGTTTCAAGGACGCATCGGCGCTTAAGCGATACTGGTACTTGATGCGAAAGCCCCTTCTAGCGCTCACTGTAGCTGCCTTCGGCATTGGCACCTCCGAGTTCATCATCGTGGGCCTGCTCCCGCAGCTCTCGCAGAACTTCGACGTCAGCATCCCGAAGGCCGGCATTCTTGTTTCGGCGTATGCGCTCAGTGTTACGTTCGGTTCTCCGCTGGTGGCGCTTGCGCTCGGACACATGGACCGCAAGCGCGCTTTGCTTATTCTGCTGAGCATCTTCATCGTCGGCAACGCGATGTGTGCGCTTTCGCCGTCGTTCGGTCTTCTGCTCGGTGCGCGCATTCTCACCGCTCTTTGCCACGGAGCCTTCTTCGGCATCGGCGCTGTGCTCGCTTCAAACATTGTGCCTAAGGCCGAGCGTGCGCAGGCCATCACGCTGATGTTCTCGGGGCTCACGTTGGCGAACATCCTCGGCGTTCCCGCAGGCACTGCACTGGGTCTCGCCTTCGGTTGGCGATTCGCCTTCTGGGCGTTGATCCCGATCGGCGTCATCGCTGCTATCTGCCTTCTGAAGCTTGTTCCTTCGCAGGCCGCTACGCCGCAGCACTTGAAGCATGAGTTCAAGCAGGTGTTTCGTCTGCCTGTGCAGCTTGTGCTCGCCATGAGCACACTGTCTTCGATGGCACTCTTCTGCGTCCTCACCTACATTGCTCCGTTGCTTGAAGCTGTCACGCATCTTTCGCCGCATGCTGTTACGTGGGTGCTGGTTGTCTTCGGGGCGGGCATTACGGTGGGCAATCTGCTCGGCGGCTGGCTCAGCGACTGGAAGCAGATGCCGGCTATCCTCGGCGGCTTCGCACTGCTTGTCGTCGCTTTCATTGGCATGCGCTTCTCCATGACTACCGCGATTCCCGCTGTTGTCATGGTATTCGTTTGGGGCTTGATTCACTTCGGTGCATCGGCGCCCTTGCAGCCACGCATCGTTGATCAGGCCCGCGGTGCGAACCTCGCATCCACGCTCAACCAGAGCGCCTTCAACTTTGGCAACGCCGTGGGTGCGAGCCTCGGCGGTTTGGTGCTGGCGCGTGGGTATGGCTACCTCGCGCTTCCGCTTCTCAGCGCGGGTATCGCTGCGCTTGCGTTAGTTATCGGTTTTATAGCACTGGCTGTTCAGCGCAGCCAGCCCAATCTGCTTGAAAGCCGCGCGACAGCTTAGGGCTTCAGCGGCCAGCTCTTGCTGGGTGCCCCGCATGTTGATTCTGAGATGGGGGTTGAGCAACCTCAGAAGGTCACTAACTCCACTCCAAGCCGCTTAAAATCCGTCCGATCCAGCGTTGCGATACGAAGCCCCAGCACCTTGGCGGTAGCGGCGATCAACGCATCCGACGACCCCGCCTGGTGACCCTCACGATGCTTCGCGGCCACGATCTTTCCTGCCATGTCGGCTATCTGCTCATCAACAGGCACGAAGCGTCCCGCGAATCGCGGCATGATCTCCATCGTCAACCAGTGTTCCAACAAGGAGCGCTTCTTGCTCGGCTTTAGTCGGTCGATGCCACACCGAATCTCAAAGACAGACACTGCGCTCACCAGCAGATCATCTTCCTCCTGGGCCTCGATCCACTCCAGCACGCCCGGCTCCGCCGGCGACTTGATAAGTTGAGAGATCACATTGGTATCCAGGAGATATTTCAGAATTCCACCTTCCTTGGGTGAAGCGGCACGCGTTTGATATCGAGATCAATCCCATACGCGGGCGACCGGCGGAAGAACTTAACCAGAGACTCCTTCGGTTTGGACATTTTGCTCCGCTTGTACTCTTCGATGCCAACCATCACGGCGACCGGTTTACCGTTCTTTGTGATCTCCTGTGGCCCTTTTCTCTGGGCACTCTCTACCACTTCGCTTGCCCTGGCTTTTAAAGCTGCAATACCCCAGCTCGTCATACCGAACCTCCAAAAATGACCACTCTGGTCATTTTACTTCAACGGCCAGCTTTTACGCTCGATCTGGAACACATCGCGCGTGGTCGTATAGCCACCACTGCCGTGCATGCGCCCGATCAGCTTCATCTGCGCCGGGTCGATATACAGCCGGTCCACATTCTCGAACGCGGTGGTCCGCACATGCACGTAGACGATGCGTCCCAAGCAGATGGTGCTGGTGCCGCCGAAGTTTAGCGTCTCCAGCAGTTTGCATTCGAGCGCAGCCGGCGAGCCTGCGATGCGTGGCACATCGACCACCGCCGAAGGCAAAAGCTCAAGCCCGGCAAGCTTTGTCTCATCTACACCTCGCGGAGCGTTGGTGGCTGTAATGTTCATAGCCTCGGCTAGTTCCTCGGGCACCATGTTTACGACGAACTCGCCGCGAGCCAGTATGTTGCTCAGCGTGTCCTTCTCGCCGCGGTCGGGCGCGCCGGAAAAGCTGATGGCGACAATCGGCGGGTCTGAGGAAACGATGTTGAAGAACGAAAACGGTGCTGCGTTCAGGCCCCCATCCGCATCGCGCGAAACCACCCAGGCGATGGGGCGCGGCAGAATGACGGAAGCGAGCAGCTTGTAGCCATCCGCCAGAGAAAGTGTCGAGAGGTCGAAGTGTGAAAAGAGATCGGGTTCGTTTGGCATACGTCCTTTGGAGGAAGAGCAGTTGGATTTGTCGCCAACATGCTGTCTGGTCATTCTCTGTGCCGCGAAAATTCTGTCAAGCCCCTTGCTCGTGGTGAAGTTGCCAAACGCTAGTCAATCAAGGAGATTCACCACGAAAATGCTTTGTTTCCTTATTTTCAGGGGTGAAGAACTTGAATAGCGCACACACCTGCAACAGGAACATTGCAAACAACTTGTACCCAAAGTCTACGAAGAGGGGGTAGGGCATCCCCCGATGGCAGAACGATCTCGATAGAGTCTCCATGCAGTAGCTCAGCACATTCTTTTGGCAGACGATTTCGACTGTGCCCGATGAAAGATCGAAAGCGATTCGTCTGTGTTGCACTGAAATGACAATCGGAAGACACGCGACGTTCCCCTTCTGGTGCATCCTAAGAATGCATCGGAGGTTCCGTGACCCAGGCTTATATCAATCGCATCGCTACCGCTGTCCCTGACGACGACGTTCACGGCGCCTTTGTAGCCTTCGCCGATCAGATGCTGGAAGACCCTCGCGTACAGCCGGTGTTTCGCCGCATGGCACAGCGCTCCGGCATACGCCGCCGCTACTCCGTGCTTTCGCCCAACGCGGCCAACACCGAGTTCACCGTCAACGCGCATGAGTTTTATACACGCGGCAGCTTTCCCGATACCGCCAAGCGTATGAAGATCTTCGAGCGCTTCGCTCCGCGACTGGCACAGCGCACGCTCGATAGGCTGTCGCTCAGTGCGGAAGAGCGTCGCGGCATCACACATGTCATCGTGACCTCTTGCACGGGTCTTTACGCGCCGGGTCTCGACTTCGAGATTGTTGATCATCTTGGTCTCGATACGTCTGTCGAGCGAACCATGATCGGCTTCATGGGTTGTTATGCTGCGATCAACGGCCTCAAGCAGGCGAGACACATCGTTCGCTCTGAGCCCGCTGCAAAGGTCATCCTCGTCAACCTGGAGCTGTGCACGCTGCACCTGCAGGAGACGCAAGAGCTTGAGCAGGTACTGTCGTTCCTGGTGTTTGGCGATGGTTGCGCGGCCAGCCTCATCAGCGCGGAGCCTGTTGGGTTTGCGATGGATAGCTTTCGTTCGGTGCTGATTCCTGAGACGCGTGATTTGATCACGTGGCGCATTCGTGGCGTCGGCTTCGACATGCTGCTCTCCGGCAAAGTGCCGGCTGAAATTGGCAAAGCTCTCGCAGTCTCTGGAGAGGAAGTGCTCGGCAAGTACAAGCCGCAGGAGATCACGCTGTGGGGCGTTCACCCCGGTGGTAAGTCCGTGCTCGATGCCGTGGAGCGTGGTCTCGGTTTGCCGGCAGAAGCACTTGCGGCTTCGCGACAGACGCTGGAGTGCTTCGGCAACATGAGCTCTGCAACGGTGATGTTTGTACTCGCGCGACTGATGCAGCAGGCACAGCCCGGAGAGCTCGGCTGCGCCATGTCGTTCGGTCCTGGGTTGACTGCGGAGACGATGCTCTTTCATGCCGCATGATCCGCTGAACTTCGCAAGACGCGCTGAACCCAGCGAACTCGCCGAGTGGATGGACGAGCCTTGCTCGTATGAAGATTTTCGCGAGTGTTTGATCGATCTGGCAAAGGTCAATCGCATCACGCTGGCGCATCGCGCAACGCTTCAATGGCTTGATGGCGTTCTTCGTAAAACGAAATGGCAACAACCGCTACACATCGTCGACGTAGGCTGCGGCGGAGGCGACCTGCTGCGCGCCATCGCTGCGTGGGCTAAAAGGCGAGACGTGCAGGTTGTGCTGACGGGGATAGACCTTAATCCCTACGCTGCGCAAGCTGCGAGAGAGTTTGGCACAACCAACGCGGAAATTAATTGGGTTACTGGCAATGCACTCACTCTCACTGAGCTACAAGAGATAGACATCATCGTGAGCTCGCTCTTCACGCATCATCTCGCTGTGGTGGAGATCGTACAATTTCTCGCGTGGATGGAGACGTCTGCGCGTGTTGGATGGTTTATCAACGATCTCTACCGAACAAGATTCACGTATTACTTGTTTCAAGCACTCGCTCGAGTTTCAGGCTGGCATCGTTTCGTCCAACATGATGGTCCCGTATCGATCCGCCGCAGCTTCCGCGAGCAGGACTGGAAGAGTATGCGTGACTCCGCTGGGATCGATCACAAGGCTATCGAGATCGTGCGACGCTTTCCCGGAAGGCTTTGTGTGGGAAGGATCAAGTGATGGAGCCCTCGCCTGAGGTTGTCGTGGTTGGCGGCGGCTTGGCGGGATCTTCTGCCGCCATTCTGCTTGCGCGAGCGGGACGAAGCGTCTCCTTGATCGAGAAGGAAGCAAAGCCGCAACACAAGGTTTGCGGCGAGTTCCTTAGCGTAGAAGCACTGACTTATCTGCGTCAATTGGGAGTCGATGTTGGGACACTCGGCGCAGCGCCGATACGCTCGGTGCGACTCGCTGGAAGATTAGGTATCAGCGAAACGCAGTTGCCGTTTGAAGCTATGTCGTTGACGCGTCGCGCGCTCGACGAAGAGCTTCTCCGTCTGGCTGCCGAGGCTGGCGTGCGGGTGTTGCGCGGGTGTCAGGTACTGAATTTAGAGAAGGAACAAAGCCAATGGAACGTGAGGTTGCAGAACAACTCTTCGATTACTTCGCCAGTTGCGTTTCTTGCTACTGGCAAACATGATCTGCGTGGACAGCCTCCTCGCGCAGGTGTTCATGCTGATCTCATCGCGTTCAAGATGTATTGGAAGCTCACTTCGTCTCAGGCGAAAGAGTTGTCGGATCACGTCGAGCTGAACTTGTATCGCGGTGGATACGCGGGTTTGCAGCTGGTGGAAGAAGGCATGGTGAATCTGTGTTGTCTTGTAAGTCGCTCGCGGTTTCAGCGGCTCGGTTCTCGATGGGAAGTTTTGCTGCATGCGATGCAAGAGGAGTCTCCTCTACTGAAGCGCAGGCTCAGTGGAGCGGAGCCTTTACTGCCGCGACCGCTGGCGATCTCGGCTATTCCGTATGGATTTGTTCGCGAGCACTCTGCTGGGCTGTGGGCTTTGGGAGATCAAGCTGCTGTGATTCCGTCCTTTACGGGGGACGGTATGTCGATTGCGCTGCATAGCGGAAGGCTTGCGGCGGAGATGTATCTGCGCGGTGAGGCGGCGAAGGATTTTCAGCGGAAGCTGCATGATGAGCTCAGGAAACAAGTGTCGTTTGCCACCATATTGTCACGTGGGCTCGTTACGGAGCCGCAGAAGACAATGTTCGAGGGTGCGGTACGACTTTGGCCAGGTCTGCTGAAGATCGTGGCAAATCGCACGCGTGTATCCATGCGAAGTGCGTTGTAGAAAGCAGTTGCCAGAGAGACCCTTTCAGTGGGAAGCTGCTAGGAAAGCATCTTATTCCCTGGTTCGGAGAGATGTATGGCGAATTCCAAGGTTGCGGCTGGGATGATTTCGGCGGTCGATGTCTACATTGCGAAGTCAGCCGATTTTGCTCAGCCGATACTCACGTATCTGCGGGACATCGTGCATGAGGCGGTCCCCGATATCCAGGAAGAGATGAAGTGGTCGCGGCCGTTCTTTGTACATCGCGGCATCATTCTCGGGAATATTTCGGCGTTCAAGCAGCATTGCAGCTTTGGTTTGTGGGGAGCAGAGATTGCAACGATGTTGCGTGAGGATGGTGTTGCTTCCGGTAAGGGGATGGGAACTTTTGGCCGCATCACGTCGATCAAGGATCTGCCCTCACGCACGAAACTCTTGGCCTATGTGAAGAACGCAGCGAAGCTTGTTGAGGAAGGTTCGCGAACGAAGTCGCTGGAATGGCCGAGAGTGGCGAAGCCTGCAATGGAGGTTCCTGAAGCGCTTGAAGCTGCTTTTAAGAAGAACAAAGTAGCGGCCAAACAGTTCCAGGCTATGAGTCCGAGTTGTCGCCGCGAATACAGTGAGTGGATTGCCGGTGCCAAGCGCGAAGAGACGCGTACCAAGCGGGTTGCGCAGACGCTGGAGTGGATATCAGAGGGCAAGAAGCTGAACTGGAAGTATGAGAAGTAATGGCATAGGAAAGCTTCCCGGAGTCGCCTAGTAGACTGGCAGACGATGAGGAAGGTAAAGACATCTGGTGCGGGCGTAGAGGTGGAGGAGGATGTCGCTATTCCTCCCGACCAGTTTCGCGAGCAGCTTCGGGTTTGGTATCGCAAGCATGCGAGGGAGTTGCCTTGGCGAGGCGTGAGCGATCCCTACGCTACGTGGCTGTCGGAGATCATGCTGCAGCAGACGCGAGTGGCTGCGGTGATCGATCGCTATAGCGAGTTTTTGCAGCGGTTTCCGACGCTGCAGGCTTTGGCAGAAGCCGAGGAAGCGGATGTGCTTGCTTTGTGGAGTGGGCTTGGCTACTACCGCCGGGCTCGTATGCTGCATCGCGGAGCGCAGTTTGTGGTGCGAGAGCTGAACGGCAAGCTTCCGCGAACGGCAGTGGAGCTGCGGACTCTGCCTGGTGTTGGCGAGTACACGTCAGCGGCGATTGCGAGCATTGCGTTTGGAGAGAGTATTGCCGTTGTGGATGGCAACGTGGAGCGCGTGCTGCTGCGGATCATGGGTCTGCCGGAAGAGCGCACGACCAAGGGTCGAGCGAGGGTTTCTCGTGCGGCGCAATCGCTGGTTCCTGAGGCGGCGAAGCGGCGCGGACGTGTGAATCCGCCGGGGGATCATAACCAGGCGATGATGGAGTTGGGTGCGACGATCTGTCTGCCGAAGTCTCCGCTTTGCCTGCATTGTCCGGTGGTGGATCTTTGCCGGACTCGCGGCGAGCATGTAACGGAGAAGCGGGAGAAGCAGCAGAGCCGCGTGGTGGCTTATCTGCTGGCGTTGCGTAAGTCTGGTGTTGCGACGGAAGTATTGTTGGAGCGGCGAGCTGCGGGAGCGTCGTTAATGCCGGGAATGCTGGAGCTTCCGCCGTTGCCTCTGGATACGCTGGAGGGACGCGAACCGGTGTTGCGGGTTCGTCATGCGATCACCAACACGAACTATTACGCGCAGATCTTCTCTGAGGGAGCAGCAGGTGCTGCCCCGCGCAAGGTAACGCATGCGGATGTGGATGAACCGATGGAGAAGAGCGGTTCCGAGCCCGAGCAAGATGACGAGCCGAACGAAGATGAAGAGGTGTTCGTGGCCGAAGGCGATTCTTCGTGGCAAGAGTCCAGTTCGTTGCTCAAGGTGATTCCTGCTGCTGCGAGCGATCTGCACTGGACAGCGACGACGCGGTTGCGCGAGCTTCCGCTGACCGGGTTGACACGTAAAGTCTTGCAGCGACTGGGAGTGATGAGCGTACCTGCGGTTCGGATTCGCTGAGGGTTGCGGCGGATATACTTCTTGCGTCTAGGCGAAATGTACATGGAAGTTGGAATGAGGGTGTTATGCGACGGAAGATGATGGGTAACTCAGGGACTTTGTGCCTGCTGGCGTTGATGAGTATGTCTGGCGTGAAGATGGTTGCGCAGACCAAGGCTGCTGAAGCTACGATTGCCAAGGCTGAAGCTTCGATCGATCCAGCGAAGATTCGCGAGCAAGACAAGTTCCTCTCCGACGATCTGCTTGAGGGTCGTTATCCTGGGCTTCGCGGTGGGGAGCTTGCGGCGAAGTATATTGCGGCGCAGTTTGCGCTGGAGGGTGTGAAGCCTGCAGGCGACAACGGGACGTACTTCCAGCAGGTGAACTTCGTTGGCATGAAGGTTGAGCCTGAGAAGACGACGTTTGCGCTGGAGCCGGCGAAGGGTCACCCGGAGCTGCTGAAGTTTGGCGACGACTTTGTGGTGATGAACCAGACTTTGACTCCGGTGACGATGCTGGATGCTCCGATTGTGTTTGTGGGTTATGGAGCGAGTGCTCCGGAGTTTGGCTGGGACGATTATGCGGGTGTCGATGTTAAGGGCAAGGTGATTCTGTGCATCGTTGGCGATCCTCCGTCGGATGATCCGAAGTTCTTTGGTGGCAAAGCGCTGACGTATTACGGGCGCTGGACGTACAAATTTGAGCAGGCTGCGCGGCGTGGTGCGGTGGGTGCGCTGGTGATCCATCGGACGGATCTGGCTAGTTATGGTTGGGATGTGGTGAAGCACTCGAACTCGGGCGAGCGCACGTTCCTGCGGGATGATGCGAATCCACGGCTGCAGGCGGCTAGCTGGATTCATCTGGATGTGGCGCGGAAATTGTTCGCGATGAGCGGGCTTGATCTGGATAAGGAGTTCGCGGCTGCGGGAACTCGCGGGTTCAAAGCGGTGGAGCTCCCGGTGCGGTTGAAGGCTACGGTGACGAGCACGGTACGTAAGTTCCAGAGCCCGAATGTGGTGGGCATTCTGCCGGGTGAGAGCACTCCTTTCCAGACTGCCTGTGTGATTCCTGCGAACATACCGCAGAACTGCAAGGGTTGCTGCCAGCCGCATGTGGGTAAGGATCAGGCGGTGTTGTATACGGCTCACTATGACCATCTTGGGTTTGTTCCGGGGATGGCTGGTGACAATATCTACAACGGTGCGGCGGACAATGGCACTGGAGTGGCGATGATCCTGGAGATGGCGCGTGCGTGGGCGAACTCCGGGTTGAAGCTTCCGCACTCGGTGATCTTTGCTGCGGTTACGGCTGAGGAGCAGGGTCTGCTTGGCTCGGAGTACCTGGGGCAGCATCCTCCAGTGCCGGCGGCGCAGATTGCGTTGGACATCAACTTCGACATGCTGCTGCCGATTGGCGTGCAGCAGGAGATCAATGTGACCGGAGCGGAGCGGACGAGCTTCTATCCGGCGGTGGAAGCGACGGCGAAGCGGTTTCACCTGGCGATTATGCCTGACCCTTTTCCGGAGGCAGGAAGCTACTATCGCAGCGACCACTTTTCGCTCTCGCGTGTGGGGATACCGGCGTTCAGCGTAGATGCGGGAACGCTGTATGAGGGCCACGACCGTGCTTGGGGTGAGGCGCAGGCGAAGGACTTCAACGACCATCACTATCACGACTTCTCGGACAACTTCGATCCGGCGTGGGACTTCACGGGGGATGCTCACCTGATGCGGTTTGGGATGGATCTGGGGTGGCAGGTGATCCATGCTCCGCACACGATTGAGTGGAACAAGGGTGATGAGTTTGAGGCTGCCCGGAAGGCGAGTGAGCGGTAGGGTACGCTTCTCTAGCCCTTGGGTTCGGCGATCAAGTTCTTTGTTGTGTGCTGGTTAGCGAAGTGGCTCAAGAGCAGCCGTAAAAGCTTTAACGCAAAGTTCGCGAAGGAGAAGCGCGAAGGTTCGCAAAGTAAGGCACAGAGCTAGCGGTGGGTTGCTGGATGGGTGGTTTGGGTCTGCCAGAGGCCGCTCCAGGTTTCGGAGACGAGGATGCTGTTGCCGGGGTTGCGGGTGTCGTAGCGGATCTGGACGGGCTGGTCGATGCGGTAGCCGAGGACGCGGTCAGGCAGTAGGGAGACGTCCTGGGCGCAGTTGTAGGTGACGCCGGCGAGACGGTAGCTGTAGAAAAGGACCTCGGGTGTGGGGGAGATGCTGTCTTCGCCGTCGAGGGTGCGGGCGTCTACGAGGTAGCCGTCGGTGATGCGGCCGATAGCGGTGATGTGTTCGCGGCGTCGACGTTCGAGCTCTTCAGCAGACGGACGGCGGGAGCGGATGATGAGGTAGGTGGTTGCGCCAGCGACGACGACGCCGGCAGCGATGCCGCCGAGGATGCGGGGATCGTGGTGCTGGAGCAGCTTCGAGAGTTGATCGAAGGGACGGTTCACAGGAGTGAGATAAGGATATCGCGAGAGGCAGGCAGAAGGGAGCAGGGAATAGGCAGTAGAAAGATTTGCTGCGGCGATATACTCGGCTTTGTGCGAAACGATAGAAAAGTTGATGGCGGCAAGAGGTTGACGAGCGGACATCCGCTGGATTTGGGCGAAGGCCGGCGTGTGCGGTCGACGACGGTGCTTTGTGTGAAGCGCGGCAACTCCGTGGTGATGGCGGCGGATGGACAGGTGACGCTGGGCGCGACGGTGATGAAGCACTCGGCGAAGAAGATTCGGCGGCTTTATAACGAGAAGATCCTGGCGGGGTTTGCGGGATCGACGGCGGATGCGTTTTCGCTGTTTACACGGTTTGAGTCGAAGCTGGAGCAGTATGCGGGGAACCTTGGCCGGTCGGCTGTAGAGCTCGCTAAAGACTGGCGGACCGATAAGCTGCTGCGGCAGTTGCAGGCGTTGCTGATCGTTGCGGATAACAAGCAGATGTTTCTGCTGAGTGGTGATGGCGATGTGATCGAACCGGATGCGGTGGGCGATGGTTTGATTGCGACGATCGGTTCGGGTGGAAGCTTTGCGCTGGCGGCGGCTACGGCGTTGATGGAGAATACGAATTTTTCGGCGCGAGAGATTGTGGAGCGGAGTATGAAGATTGCCGCTGAGATTTGTATTTATTCGAATTTGAATGTGACCGTGGAAGAGTTGAAGGCGAGCGAGTAATGGCGATCTATCTACCGGGAACAGCTGAAGACCAGGCGCTTGCGCTGGATGAGATGACTCCGCGTGAGATTGTGGCGGAGCTGGATAAGTATGTGGTGGGGCAGGCAGCGGCGAAGCGGGCGGTGGCAATTGCGCTGAGGAACCGGTCGCGGCGGCAGAAGCTGGCGCCGGATCTTGCGGAAGAGATTATGCCAAAGAACATCCTGATGATTGGATCGACCGGCGTGGGTAAGACGGAGATTGCGCGTCGGCTGGCGAAGCTGACGAACTCGCCGTTTCTGAAGGTCGAGGCTTCGAAGTTTACCGAGGTGGGTTACGTCGGGCGCGATGTTGAGTCGATGGTGAGGGACCTCGTTGAGATCGGCATCGATATGGTGCGCGAGGAGAAGCTGGAAGAGATTGAAGACCGCGCGGAGCTGGCGGCGGAAGAGCGGTTGGTGGAGCTGCTGGTGGGTCAGGGATCCAGTGGAGTGGAAGAGACCCGGGTCCGAGAATCCGGACCCGGGGCACCCGCTTCTGCGGTAATCCCAAGTGATGCAGGGCTTGAGGTTGTGGTGGTTCATACGCACGCTCCCACTGTGAAGACAGATGGGTATGGGGCACCGATTGTTTCGGAAGAAAAGCCGCCGGCGCTGGTGGTGGTGCCGAAGACGGATGCGGAGAAGGCGCGCGAGCGCGAGCGGTTGCGGCAGCAGCTTCGCGAAGGCAAGCTGGATGACCGGATGGTCGAGCTGGAGACGCGGGATCGCAATCAGCCGCAGGTGGAGTTCATTGGCAATGGGCCGGGTGGTGGGCCGGACGATATGGACTCCGGTGGCATGAAGGAGATGCTGGCGGGGATGTTTGGGCAGCGCACGCGGAAGCGGCCGATGAAGGTTGCCGATGCGTTCGACTACCTGGTGCAGGAGGAAGAAGGACGCCTGCTGGATATGGACCAGGTGACGCGGATTGCGATTGAGAGAGTTGAGGATTCGGGGATGGTATTTCTCGATGAGATCGACAAGATTGCGGGACGCGAAGGTGGGCATGGGCCGGACATCAGCCGCGAAGGCGTGCAGAGGGATATTCTGCCGATCATCGAAGGAACGACGGTGAGCACGAAGTATGGGATGGTGACGACGGACCATATTTTGTTCATCGCCGCGGGTGCGTTTCATGTGTCGAAGCCGAGTGATTTGATTCCGGAGCTGCAGGGGCGGTTTCCGATTCGGGTGGAGCTGTTGCCGCTGACGGCGGCTGACTTTTTGCGGATTCTGACGGAGCCGAGGGCGTCGCTGGTGAAGCAGGCTACGGCGTTGCTGGAGACCGAAGGGCTGACGCTGGAGTTCGCTCCGGAAGCGTTGGAGGAGATGGCGAACTTTGCGTTTCGCGTGAATGAAACGACGGAGAATATTGGCGCGCGGCGGCTGCATACGATTATGGAGCGCGTGCTGGATGAGATCAGCTTTGCGGCGCCGGAGATGGTGAAAGCGGCAGCGAGTGGAGCGGTGTCTCCGGTTGCAGGCGACGTGGCGAAGCCTTTGCCGGTGTTGTTGGAACGCGCCGGGGAGAAGGGCGTGGAGCGGGTGCTGCGCGTGGAGCGTGCGTATGTGCAGCAGCAGGTGGCTGACATTGTGAAGGACCAGGATTTGAGCCGGTACATCTTGTAAGAGAGCTGCGGGGTGGCAGCGCTTCCCTGGTCGTTGTAGGCGTTGTAACGGACGCAGGATATGCTGGAGGGGTATCCCAGCTAGGAAGATTGCACCTTTGACCGGAAGCGAACGACGAGGAGGCTTGTGAAGTCGCAAACATTGCGAAGAGCTTTGCTTGTGTATGTGGCATTGCTGATACCTGTTGGCTGGTTGGCGACGAAGTACGATCGCTACCAGATTGATGGAGATGCGACGTCTTATATGGACATCGCGGATTTGATCCGCGCGCACCACTGGAGTGGGGTGGTGAATGCGTATTGGCACCCGCTGTATCCGGCTGGGCTGGCGTTGGCGCATGGTGTGTTTCATGCGACGCGGATGACGGAGTTGCGTGCGTATTATGCGTTAAACTTTGTGATCTTTCTGGCGTCGGTGGTGGCGATGCTGGCGTTTGTGACTGCGCTGGATACGCTGCGGCGGCGGATGACGCCGCGTGAAGACCAGAGCGGAGGGGTGGCACCGCTGCTCTCGCTAAATGCGTTGCGGCTGCTGGGGTTGGGATTGTTGGTGATTGCGAGCCAGCGCGAGCTTTCTATGGGCAAGGTGCGGCCTGATGCGTTGCTGCAGATGCTGATGTTGATGGCGTTTGCGATGCTGCTACAGGCTTTGGCGAGCGAAAGCCTGGTATATGCGCCGCTGATGGGTTTGTTCTTCGGGCTGGCGTATCTGACGAAGTCGTTTGCGTTTCTGATTGCGCTGCTGAGTATTGCTCTGCTGATGCTGTTTCAGTGGTGGTTGCAGGGTCGTTCGCTGCGTCGCGTGGTGGCTGGCGGTGGATTGGCGGTGGTGGTATTTGCGGCGATTGCGGGGCCGTATGTGGCTGCGCTTTCGCGGCAGAAACATCGCTTCGACTTTGGCGACTCTGGCGCGTTGAACTATGCGTGGTATGTGAGCGGCACGGAGAAGATGCATCTCGAGCCGTGGATGACGAATGACTTTGGGTCGGCGACGGTGAAGCTGGTGCATCCGGAGACGGTGTTGCTGGCACAGCCGGGGGTGTATAGCTATCGCGCGGAGCCGTATGGGACGTATCCGGTGTGGTTTGATGCGTCGTACTTCAACGAGCGTATTGTGCCGCGGTTTAATGCGAGGAAGCTGCTGCATCGCGATGCCCGGAACGTGGTGCTGGTGGTGCGGTATGTGTTGAACCATCCGGAAGGGCTGATTCTGCTGACGCTGCTGGTGGTGTTGTTGGGGGCGAAGTTTGGGTTCGGGAACTGGCGGCGACAGGGTTTCTGGGTGCCGATGATTTTGATGGGAGTGGCGATGTGGGCCATCTACGGGATGGTGAATGTCGAAGAGCGCTATGTGACGCTGGCCTATCTTGTGTTGGTGCTGACGGTGTTTGCCGCGTTGCGGACGCCTGTTGAGGCCGAGGGTGAGACGGCTTGGCGTCGGAATGCGGCTGGGATGCTGGTGATGCTGCTGGCATTTTTGGCGTTGGGCGAGAGCCTGCGGATTGCACTGCAGGAGCGTCGGCAGGAGTCTGGTGAGGGGCTGCCGTCTGCATGGTATTCGCCGTCGATGTATGGAGCGGCAAAGGGGCTGGCGGCTCTTGGCGTGCAGCCGGGAGACGAGATTGCCTGCATGGGGACGACGGCTTGTTTGTATGATCCCTACTGGGCGCGCCTGGCTGGCGTTCGCGTGCTAACCGAGGTGTATAACCCGGACGAGCCGCACTTGTTTGTGGAGCTTGCGAGTTTGTCGAACAGGCAGCAGGTTTATGACGTGGTGAAGGGGCAGGGAGCGAAGGTGTTGGTCGCGGTCTTCGATCCTACGGATGTGGCGCAGCAGGTGGCTGCATCCAAGGGTTGGGTGCGGCTGGATGATACGAACTTCTATGCGTTGCCGCTGAACCTGCCGTTGCACAATGAAGAAGGAAGCGTACCCGCCGAGACGGTGCCGGGCAGTCTGCCGTGGGGTACGTCGCCGCCAACGGGACCTTAGAGATTTGTTACGAAACGATGGGGAAGATAGCAGCGTTGAAGCTGCAGGAACGGAGTTTTGAATGCCCGGAAGCGATGTTGAATTGACGGTGGTGATGCCCTGTCTTAATGAGGCGGAGACGCTGGCTGTGTGCGTTGATAAAGCCATTGCCGCACTGAAGGACAACGGGATTGCGGGCGAAGTGGTGGTGGCCGATAACGGCTCGACAGACGGCTCGCAGGCGATTGCTGAAGCGCATGGAGCAAGGGTAGTGCCGGTGCCTCTGCGTGGCTACGGCGCGGCCCTGAATGCGGGCATTACAGCGGCGCGCGGCAAGTATGTGCTGATGGCCGATGCCGACGACAGCTACGAGTTTGCGCATATTCCGCGGTTTCTGGCGGAGTTGCGTGGCGGGGCCGACCTGGTGATGGGCAACCGGTTTCTGGGGGGGATTGGGCCGAAGGCTATGCCGCCGCTGCATCGGTATCTGGGCAATCCGGTGTTGAGTTTTCTGGGACGGACGTTGTTTCATGCGCCGATTGGAGACTTCCACTGCGGAATACGGGCGTTCAGCAAGGACGCTTATGAGCGGCTGGGGTTGCGTACGACTGGGATGGAGTTTGCGAGCGAGATGGTGGTGAAGTCGTCGCTGCTGGGGCAGCGAATGACCGAAGTGCCGACGACGCTGAAGAAGGATGGCCGCAGCCGGCCACCGCATCTGAAGACGTGGCGGGATGGATGGCGGCATCTGCGGTTTTTGCTGATGTACTCGCCGCGCTGGTTGTTTCTGTTTCCGGGCGTGGCGCTGATGATCGCTGGGCTGGGGTTGATGGCGTGGCTGCTGCCAGCGGAGCGGCCGCTGGGGCATGTGAACCTGGGCGTCGATACGCTGGCTTATGCTGCTGCTGCGGTGTTGCTGGGGTTCCAGCTTGTGTTCTTCGGGGTTGCGGCGAAGGTGTTCGCGATTACGGAAGGGTTGCTGCCGGAGGATAAGAGCTTCGACAAGTGGTTCCAGTATGTGACGCTGGAGACCGGTCTGATCTGTGGCGTGCTGCTGGTGCTGGCAGGTGTGGGGATTGCGGTGTCGTCGGTGATGTCGTGGTCGCATACGGGGTATGGATCGCTGCCTCCGGTGCAGATGATGCGGCATACGCTGCCCGCTATGCTGTGCCTGATGCTGGGTACGGAAGTTTGCTTTGGGAGCTTCTTTTTGAGTTTGTTGGGGTTGAAGCGGCGGTAGGTTTTTGCGGGATTGAAACGGCTGCTCCCATGGGGCAGCCGTTTCGTTTTGCACTCTGTGTAAATATTTCGAACATGTTCAATTTTTATGTTGCAGGTGGTGGAGTTGGGTGTATTGTCTATTTGAACGTGTTCAAAATATGAAATTAGAGAGGGAAATCATGAATATTGCAGTCGCTTACTTTGGTTATCTTGTTATCAGCATCGCTTTGACTGTGTGGGTCGCCCGGACACTTTATCGCAATGGCCGAGTCTTCCTGGTGGATGCCTTTCGCGGGAATGAGGAGCTGGCAGATGCGGTGAATCATCTGCTGGTGGTTGGGTTTTACCTGATCAACGTGGGGTACATTACGCTGGCGTTGAAGACGACAGACAGCCTGGCGACATTGCGCGGAGTGATTGAGCTGGAGAGTAATAAGATTGGCGTGGTGTTGTTGATTCTGGGGATCATGCATGTGCTCAACATCCTGATCTTTGCGAAGATGCGGCGCCGGGGTACGGAGCCGCCGATGGAGCGGACGTACGTCGGGGAGAGGGGTCTTACTCATTAGAGCTGCAAGTGGTGTCGCTGGAAAAAAATCAGAAGAGACCCGGACGCGCATCCTCAATGCGGCCCTGGCAATCTTTCGTGAGCGTGGCTTTGAACAAGCGACGATGCGTGAGATCGCCCAGGCTGCTGAGGTTGCGACCGGGGCTGCGTATTACTACTTCGACTCAAAAGACTCGCTGGTGATGGCTTTTTACGAACGCGCGCAGGTGGAGATGCGCGATGAGTTAGTGGAAAAGCTCGGTCAGTGCAAGACTTTGGAGTCGCGGTTGCGGACGATCATTGGAGAGAAGTTCGAATACTTTGCACCGAACCGGAAGTTGTTGGGCGCTCTTTCGTCCCATGCTGATCCAGAGCATCCGCTTTCCCCGTTCAGCGCGGAGACGAAACCGATTCGGGAGTCTGACCTGGCTTTTTTCAACGCGGCGGTGACGGACTCGAAGGTGAAGCTGCCGAAGGACATCCAGCCCTATTTGCCGCGGCTGTTGTGGATGTATCAGATGGGTTTGATTCTCTTCTGGGTGTACGACAAATCGCACGAGCAGCGGCGGACACGAGTGTTGTTCGACCAGACCCTGAAGATGTTGTTGCTGACGCTGCGGCTGGCTTCGATTCCCCTGTTGCGCCCGATGCATAAGCTGGCGGCAGAGCTTTTGGAGAATGTGTACGGAGACGACTGAGCTGCGAAATGAGAAAGGCCGCCATTGCTGGCGGCCTTTCTTGTGAGGGTTGGTGCTTCGATTACTTAGGCAGCTCGCTGAGGCGCTTGGCGAGGAGCTTTTCGAGGTCTTCGAGGGCTTTGGAGAAGCCCGCGATGCCTTCGGTGAGCTTGTCGCTGGCCATCTTGTTTTCTGCGTGCATCTTGTCGAAGGTGGCCTTGTCGACGGTGATCTTCTCGATGGGGTCGTTCTTCGAGAGACGGGGGTCGAGCTTGCGGATGAGAACGCCTTCGGTAGTCTTGAGCTCTTCAAGAAGCTTGGGCGCGATGGTGAGAAGATCGCAGCCGGCCAGCTCGATGATCTCGCTGGTGTTGCGGAAGCTGGCGCCCATGACGACGGTCTTGTAACCAAACTTCTTGAAGTAGTGGTAGATCTCGGTGACCGACTTGACGCCGGGGTCGTTGGGTCCGCGGTACTCCTTGTTTTCGTTGGCTTTGTACCAATCGAGGATGCGGCCGACGAACGGCGAGATGAGGGTGACCTTGGCCTCAGCGCAGGCGACCGCCTGGTGCAGGCCGAAGAGCAGCGTCAGGTTGCAGTGGATGCCCTCTGTTTCGAGGATCTCCGCTGCCTTGATGCCTTCCCAGGTGGAAGCGAGCTTGATGAGGACGCGCTCGTTGCCGATGCCGGCTTCGTTGTACTGGTGGATGATGTCGCGGGCGGCGGCGAGGGAAGCTTCGGTGTCGTAGCTGAGGCGTGCATCGACTTCGGTAGAGACGCGACCGGGAACGATTTCGAGGATCTTGCGGCCGAAAGCGACGGCGAGCGTCTTGAAAGCGGCTGCGGCAACTTCCTTGTCATCCGCGTCGGGGTGCTTTTCGCGGGCGTTTTTGAGAACGTCGTCGACGATGGACTGGTACTCGGGCATGCCGGCGGCGGTGGCGATGAGGGAAGGGTTGGTGGTCGCGTCGGTGGGCTTGTATTGCTTGATGGCGTTGATATCGCCCGTATCGGAGACGACTGTGGTCATCGACTTGAGCTGATCTAGCAGGGTAGACATTTCAGTAAGATTCCTCGGGGAAGCGCTCTGTTTGGTGCGTGGAACACGCACATAGGAGTTCCATTATAGATGCGATTGAGCTCCTGCAACTTGGATGCTGTCTGGCAGGTTGTCGATGCGGGGTGAATTTTTGGGATTTGTGGTGGGTTTTCGTTCTAGAGGTGGGGTGGCATGGGAATCAGTGGTTCGCGACTGGCTGAGGAGTTCGGATGCTCGGCTGGGGTCGCAGTGATGCGCTTCCGGACTGGATTTTCTTCGATGTAGGTTACGCAGGCGACGAACTTTGACTGAGTCAGGATTTGTGTTTCATTGAAGCTGCGCGTCCAGACGTCGAGGTTGCTTTTCAGGCGGAATGAGAAGCCGCCTTTAATGAATTGCATTGCCTTTTCGAGAGAAACGCTTGGGGATGGTGTGATTAAAGCGTGGAAGTGATCCGGAATAATTACGAATGCGTGAAGGAGGAATTTGTTTTGGGTGCGGTAGTCGAGGATGGTTTGTTGTAGTAGATCGGCAGTCGCGGTGACCTGGAAGAGGCCGCGACGCTGTGTGGTGACTGCGGTCACAAAGTAGGTTCGAGTTTCCTGGGGTGCCAGACGCATGGTGGCAGGATAGACGAAAGGCCCGGGGCTAAAGCCCCTTTTCTTATGAGCCTGATTCAGGGGCCTGAAGGCCCCTGTTCCCTCCGTCAAAAGCAAAAGCAGAGTTATGGCAGGAACGCGGTGCTACTTTCTGCTTTCGATGAGGTTGTTGTAGAGGTTGATGGTTTGGGCGGCGATGGCTGTCCAGGAGAAGTGGTCTTCGACGCGTTTGCGGCCGGCTTCGCCCATGGCGCGGGCTTTTGCGGGGTCGGCGAGGAGCTCGTTGATGCGGTCGGCGAGGTCGCGGGAGAACTTTGCGGGGTCGCTGGGGAAGGTGGTGACGGGGTCGGCTTCGAAGGGGACGAGGTGGCCGGTTTCACCTTCTACGACGACTTCTAAGATGCCTCCGGTGGCTGAGGCGACTACGGGAGCGCGGCAGGCCATGGCTTCGAGGTTGATGATTCCGAAGGGCTCGTAGACCGAGGGGCAGCAGAAGACGGCGCAGTGGGAGTAGAGCTGGATAGCTTCTTCTTTGGTGACCATCTGTTCGATCCAGACGATGTTGTGGCCGGTGCCGGTGGGGTCGCCGCTGGCTTTGGCGTGGCCGAGAGGGTTCGAGATGCCGTCGGACTCGACGGAGACGAGTGCGGGCAGGCTGCCGGGGGTTTGTTTGCGGACTGCTTCGACTTTCTCCCGCATTTCTGCGGCGATCTCGGGGGTGTCTGGCGCGCCGGCGCAGAGGACGACCTGGGTGCCGGGCGGGAGGTGGGGGATGGCTTCGACGAGGTGCGTGACGCCCTTTTGGCGGGTGATGCGGCCGACGAAGAGGACATAGGGCTTCATGGGGTCGACGCCGTATTTGAGGAGCGCGTCCTGGTGTGGGGTGTACTGGTACTGCTGGAGGTCGATGCCGTTGTAGATGACGTGGATGCGCTTTTCGTCGACGTCGGGGTAGGCCTTGAGGATGTCGGCCTTGGTGCCGTTGGAGACGGCTACGATGGCATCCGCGTCTAGGATGGCGGTGCGTTCCATCCAGGAGCTGAGAGCGTAACCTGTGCCTAGTTGCTCGGCCTTCCAGGCGCGGAGGGGTTCGAGCGAGTGCGTGGTGAGGACGAACGGGATGCCGTAGAGCTTCTTGGCAAGGAACCCAGCCATGGCGACGTACCAGGTGTGGGTGTGGATGATGTCGAGCTTGTCTAAATTCAGATTCTGAAGGAGGTTGAGAGACAGGGCTTCGAGCGCGCCTTTGAACTTGGCCTGTGTGCCGTTGGAGATGGCGGGCCAGGGATTTTCGAAGTGAACCTCGAGGTCGAGAGGGATGGGCTCGCAGTCTTCGGTGAGATGCTGGGGCGCGTTGTTGGGGGTGTCGGGCGTATCGCCCCAGGCGTGGACTTCGACTTCGATGGTTTTGGCGAGCTCGCGGGAGAGGTATTCGGCGTGGACGCCCGCGCCTCCGTAGACGTAGGGGGGATACTCGCGGGTCATGAGGCCTACACGCATTGCGGTTACTCCAAATTTGTAAGATGCAGCGATAGTCTAGCGCGTGGGGCGACGACGGAGGGAGTGCGATCTTGTAGAGTCGTGGAATCTGGAGGATTTGCTTGTGGGCGTGAAGATGTTCTGCGCAGTGGCCTTGGTGGTGGTGGCGAGCGGTGGGGTTGCGGGGTTGTCGCAGTCTGTGGGGAAGCGTGGGTCGCTGGAAGATGGCCGGCTGCGGGCGATCTACAACGCGGAGCAGGTTTGGCGGAAGGCGCAGCGGGGAGCGGGGGATGAGGATAATCCGGATAAGATTCTGGCCGAGCTGCCGAGGGTGGATGCGGCGACGCAGCAGATGCAGTTGGTGCATTGGCAGGGCGTGTTGAAGCAGCTTGGTGGAGTGAAAGCGGCGGCGCTTTCGGAGGATGAGCTGGTGAACTATGAGGTGTTTCGCGCGCAGATTGTGGTGTTGGAGAATGCGCAGAAGTTCAAGGAGTATGAGCGGCCGGCGAACTCGGATTCGACGTTTTGGTCGGATGAGGAACAGGTAACGCAGGAGCCGTTCAAGACGCAGGAAGACTATGCGAACTATGTTTCGCAGTTGAAGGATCTGCCTCGGTACTTTCGGGAGAATGTTGCGGAGATGAAGGCTGGGCTGGCGCGTGGGTTTACGCCGCCGAAGGTGACGCTGGCGGGGCGGGATGCTTCGTTGACTCCGGTGGCTGAGGCGAAGACGGCGGAGGCGACGCTCTACTACAAGCCGATGGAGAAGATTCCGGCGACGATTCCTGCGGCGGAGCAGGAGAAGCTGCGGAGTGAGGCTGCTGCTGCAATCAAGGAGGGTGTGATTCCGGCGTATGTGGAGCTGCTGAAGTTCTGGCGGGATGACTATGTGCCCCACGCGCAGGTGTCGCTGGCGGCGGAAGCGCTGCCGGATGGGAAGGCGTATTACCAATCGAAGATTCTGGAGTTCACGACGCTGACGCTGACGCCGGAAGAGATTCATGCGATTGGGTTGAGCGAGATGGCGAAGATTCATGTGGAGATGATTGCCGCGATGAAGGCCAGCGGCTTCAAGGGAGACTTGCCGGAGTTTCTGAAGTTTCTGCGGAGTGATCCGCAGTTTTATGCGAAGACTCCGCAAGAGCTGTTGATGCGGGCGGCGTGGATTGCGAAGGAGTTCGATGGGAAGGCTTCGCAGTACTTTGGGTATCTGCCGCGGCAGCGGTTTGGGATCAAGCCGGTGCCAGCGGAGATTGCGCCGTTCTATACGTCGGGGCGTGGCGGCCCGGGCGAGTACCTGGTGAATACGTATGATCTTCCGTCGCGTGGTTTGTATTCGCTGACAGCGTTGACGCTGCATGAGTCGGCACCGGGGCATGCGTTCCAGATGCCGATTGCGCTGGAAGTGATGAAAGCGCGGAAGCTGCCGAAGTTTCGCAGTGTGTACATCTCCGCCTATGGCGAAGGCTGGGCGGTTTATTGCGAGCGGCTGGGAACCGAGATGGGGATGTATCACACGCCGTATGAGACGTTCGGGATGCTGAGCTACCAGGCGTGGCGGGCGGCGAGGCTGGTGGTCGATACGGGAGTGCATTCGCAGGGATGGACGCGCGAGCAGGCACAGCAGTATCTGCGGGAGAATACAGCGCTGAGCGATCACGAGATTGAGACCGAAGTGGACCGCTATATTTCGTGGCCGGGGCAAGCGCTTTCGTACTACCTGGGCGAGATGGCGATTGAGAAGGCGCGGCACAAAGCGGAGGCGGCGTTGGGAGCGAAGTTCAACGTGCGGGCGTTTCATGATGCGGTGCTGGAGTTGGGGAGTGTGCCGCTGCCAGTGTTGGAGCAGCATATCGATGCGTTTATAGCGAAGGGTGGAGTGGGGCCGTATCCGGAGATGGAGCAGTAAATGTGCGATTAACGAGAGAAGCTGGAGCTAGAATTGCTGCTGGAACGTCCAAAGTTTTATGGAGAACATTATGAGCAAGCGTTTGTCTGCAGGAAGTCTTACTGCGTATGCCCTTTGTGCGTTCGCTCTTGCCACGGTTGCCGTGGCGCAGGACGCACATAAGACCACGACGACCACGACTGTTGCGGTAGAACCGGAGAAGAGTCCGGTGGGGTTGCCGGCGGATTCGACGACGGAAGGCACGGTTGCGGTTGAGGGTGGCAAACCGATTGCGTACCGCGCGGTTGCAGGCATGATTACAGTGGGTTCGAGCGATAAGCAGGATGCGATGATCGGGCTGGATGGCAAGTATCTGCCGGACTCGGGGATGGACTTGCCGGCGAAGCTGGAAGACCAGCCAGCGACTTCTCGGATGTTCTACACGGCTTACTTTGCGAAGGATGAAGTGCCGGGGACGCGGCCGATTACGTTCTTGTACAACGGTGGACCGGGTTCGGCGACGATGTATCTGCACATGGGCAGCTTTGGGCCGAAGCGCATTGTGACCACCGACACGCAGCATGATGTTGGCGGACCGTACAAGCTGGTGGCGAACCAGTACAGCCTGCTGGATGCGAGCGACCTGGTGTTTATCGACGCGCCGGGAACGGGTTTTAGCCGCGTTGAAGGTAAGGATGCGAACAAGTCTTTCTATGGTATCGACGAAGATGGTGCGGCGTTTGACCGCTTCATCCGCAGGTTTTTGACGAAGTACGATCGCTGGACTTCACCGAAGTTCTTGTTTGGCGAGAGCTATGGGACGACTCGCGATGCTGTGCTCTCGCTGGATTTGGCCAATAGCGGCGTAGACCTGAATGGCGTGGTGTTGCTGAGCCAGGTGTTGAGCTTCAACGACTCGGCTGATGGAGCTGATGCGAACCCGGGGACGGAGAATGGGTTCTATCTTGCGCTACCAAGCTTTGCGGCGACGGCGTGGTATCACCACAAGATTCCGAACCAGCCGGCGGAGCTTGCGCCGCTGCTGAAGGATGCCGAGCAGTATGCGCTAGGCGAGTATGCGAGTGCGTTGTTGCAGGGTGCGAACCTTGATTCGGCAAAGAAAGCAGAAGTGGCGGCGAAGCTGGAAAGCTTTACCGGCGTGCCTGCGTCGCTGTGGCTGAAGGCGAATCTGCGGCTGACGGGTGGGGAGTTCTCGAAGTATCTGCAGGATGGCGCCGGGATTACGACGGGTCGGCTGGATTCGCGGTACCAGGGGCCGGCGTTCGATCCGCTATCGCGGGATGCGGACTACGATCCGTTTACACAGGCGATTGGGTCGGCGTTTCTGGCGGGGATCAACGCGTATGCGCGCAACGATCTGAAGTTTGGCCAGAACATGACTTACAAGGACAGCGCGCGGGAGCCAGGATGGGACTGGGACATGAAGCATGCTCTACCGAACGGCGGAGGATGGCCGGGGACGAGTGTGAACGTGACTGCGGATCTCGGCATGGCGATGAAGAGCAATCCGAAGATGAAGGTGCTGCTGATGGGTGGGTACTTCGATCTTGGGACACTGTACTTTGGAGCGACCTATGAGATGAAGCACTTGCCAATTCCGGATGACCTGCAGAAGAACATTGCGTACAAGTTCTTTCCGACAGGGCACATGGTCTATGTGAACGAAGAAGCGCTGCATGGACTACATGACCGGACGGCGGCGTTTATCAAAGAGAATGCGGGCGGGCAGTGAGAGTTGATTTTGTGACGAAGGCGCTTGATGCGCCGTCGTCCTTGCTCTCTTTGTAGGCGGCGGTCGCAGTAGGCTGTGGGGTCGATCCTTGGAGGAAAATCACGGGCGAGTCAGTTTCTGACTCGCCCGTGATGCCTTCTGAATGAGGCATGCCATCATAGTGAGGTATCACTCGCGTTTGGATGAGGAGTTGAAGTTGAGCGGAAGAGTTCTGATACGGGCAGTGGAGCAGTCCGATTTTTCAAACTGGAAGTTGCTATGGGATGGCTACAACGCGTTTTACGGACGCGAAGGAAAGACAGCTCTGTCGGAAACAATTACAAGGACAACGTGGTCGCGTTTCTTCGATTGCTATGAGCCGATGAATGCCCTGGTCGCAGAGCGTTCGGGGCAGTTGCTTGGCTTGGCGCACTTTCTCTTTCATCGCAGTACGACCTCACTAGAACCAACCTGCTACCTTCAAGACTTATTCACGAGCGAAGACGCGCGAGGTCAGGGTGTAGGTCGTACGCTCATCGAAGAGGTCTATCGATATGCGAAAGCTTCAGGTGCCAGTAGAGTCTATTGGCAAACCCATCAGACCAATGCAAATGCGATGAAGCTCTATGACAAGGTTGCAGAGAAATCGGGATTTCTTGTTTATAGAAAATTTGTTTGAAACTGTTTGGTGTGGCTTTAGATCTTTTGTATTGGGCCAGGGTATTTAGCTACTGTGGCGTCAACCGTTAGCAGTGTTACTCCTTCCACTATCGCCTGTGCGATCAGGAGTCGATCAAAAGGGTCTTTGTGTATCGAAGGAAGTGCAAGGACTGCCAAAGCGTGTTCGCTGGTGACGGGTAGCTCTTGATAGCCGTTATCTATGAGGCTTCGTCGCAGAACACGCGGATCGATTTGGAAGCCACGCTTGCCCAGATTTGCTTTGATGGTGAGCTCCCAGATGCTTGCTGCGCTGAAGAACACCTCGTTGGCAGGGCTTTCGAGCAGAAGCTTCGCGGCTTTGGGGACAGGTCGTGTGAGCAGGGCTGCCCACACCAGCAGGTGAGTGTCCGGAAGAAGGTTCAATCTTTTAGACCAAACATTTCTTCGATCTCATCTTTGAAGAGATCTTTGAACCCGTTTCCTTCGGGGAATGTTCCTTGGCCCTTCATAAAGCCAATCCGTTTCTTCGGCTTTTCCGGCGTAGAGTCGATGGCTGTGACTTTGACCATTGGTTTTCCCGCCTTGGCGATGATGAAAGACTCACCCTTTGCAGCCTTATCGACGAGCTTTGAAAGCTGGGTCTTGGCTTCGTGCATGTTGACTGTATTCATGCGATCTCCAGTAGACTAAGTCTACTTAGTCTAGTCTGTTTGGGCAAGGCCGAGGTGTTGGAGGGCGATGTTGGTGATGGTGGCGGCGTCTTGCTGGGGGGTGTTGTTGGTGAGGTGGTCGAGGCGGCGTTCGTTGCAGCCGCGGATCATGTCGAGGATGGCCCAGGCGATGTCGTCGAGCTCCTGAGGAGCGAGTTCGCCGGCGGCTATGCCTTCCTGCAGGATGGCGACGAAGCCGGCGTGCCCGACGCGGAGGCTGTTGTTGGTTTGACGGCGATGTTTCTGCTCGCGGCCTACGGTGAGGAGCAGGCGGTACAGGCTTTGGTGGTCGATCCAGAATTCGAGGCGGATGGAGATGGCGACAGCGAGCTTTTCGCGGACGCCGCGTGAGGCGGTGACGCGTTCGGCGATGAGTGCCTGAATTTCGCGGATGGCCTGCTGGACGGCGGTGGTGTAGATGTCTTCTTTGGAGCGGAAGTAGAGGTAGAGGGTGCCTTTGGCGATTTTGGCGGCGGCGGCGACGTCGTCGACGCTGGTGTCGGCGAAACCCTTCTTGCCAAAGACTTTGATCGCGGCGGCGAGGATGTCGCGGCGGCGAATTTCGGTGAGGGCTTGCTTGCGAGTTGGGGGCGAGGCCACGAAATCCAAGCTAGCACAGGGGTTGGGGTCTGTGGCGGGTTTTGGCGAAAAGCTTTCCGGCGAAGGCGTAAAGGGAGCCGACGGTTCGCAAAGGGGTCTGGTGGGGGCTTAAGGTGAATCCGGGGTCGCGGAATTTGCTCTAATGACTGAGGAGTCATTTTTGTGACTGTAGAGTCAGTTCTGGATAGGGCCGAAGAATCGCTGGCGCCGAGTGCGCCGGAGTTCGAGCCCGGGGTACCGCTGGAGACGGTGGCTGAGCCGCGTGTGTTCAATCCGTGGATCATCGCGCTGGTGGTGACGATGGGTACGTTTATGGAGGTGCTGGACACCTCTATCGCCAACGTGGCGCTGCCGCATATTGCGGGCAGTCTTTCGGCTTCGCAGGACGAGAGTACGTGGGTGTTGACCAGCTACCTGGTGGCGAATGCGATCATTCTGCCGATCAGCGGCTGGATTTCGAGCGTAGTGGGGCGGAAGAATTTCTATCTGATTTCTGTGGTGATGTTTACCGCGTTTTCCGCCTGCTGCGGTATTGCGCCGACACTGGCTACGCTGGTGATCTTTCGCGTATTGCAGGGGCTTGCGGGTGGTGGATTGCAGCCTTCGGTGCAGGCGATTCTTGCGGATGCGTTTCCGGGGGAGAAGCGCGGTATGGCGATGGCGGTGTACACGGTCGCGATTTTGTGCGCGCCGGTGTTGGGGCCGACTCTGGGTGGATGGATTACGGACAACTACTCGTGGCGCTGGATTTTCTACATCAACATTCCGGTGGGTATCTTGTGCGCGTTCTTTACGCGGATGGTGTTGGTCGATCCTCCGCACTTGATTTTGAAGCGGCTGGCGGCGAAGGGGAAGAAGCTGCAGGTCGATGGCACGGGGCTGGCGTTGATCAGCATTGGGCTGGCGGCGTTGGAGATTGTGCTGGATCGCGGGCAGGAACTGGATTGGTTTGGCTCGGCGTTTATTGAGTGGAGTACAGCGGTTGCGGTGTTGGCGATTGTTGGCGCGGTTGTTTGGGAGTTGCATGTGAAGATGCCGGTCGTGAATTTGCGGCTGCTGAAAGAGCGCAACTTTGCGATGTGCTGCTTGATCGTGTTGGGGCTTTATACGGCGTTGTATGCGACGACGTTTCTGCTGCCGCAGTTCATGCAGGAGCTGATGGGCTATGACGCGACGACGGCTGGACTTGCGGTGTCGCCTGCTGGTTTGGTGACGATGATTGAAGTGCCGATGGTGGGTTGGCTGCTGAGCAAAGGCATGGATGCTCGTCGGATGATCTTTGTGGGCCTGGTGACGATTACGCTGGCGACGTGGTGGATGTCGCTGGGGAGTCTGCAGATGGGCGAGCCGAACCTGGTGTGGCCGCGTGTGTTGCAGATTATGGGTCTCGGCATGACGACGGTGCCGTTGAGTACGATCATGTTCCGGTTTTTGCCGGCGGACCAGACGAGCAACGCTTCGGGAATTTATGCGCTGGTGAGGAATGAAGGCGGCAGTATTGGGATTGCGCTGTCGTCGACGTTTTTGCAGAGGGCGCAGCAGACGCACCAGACCTATCTGGCGGCGAACCTGACGACGAGCGACGCGATGGCGGTGAAGGCGAGCCATGCGATGGGGTCGGCGGTGGGCGGGGCGGCGTCGGATAGCAGCTATGCGGGGATGGCGTTGCTGTATGGGCAGGTGCAGCGGCAGGCTTCGCTGCTGGCTTATATGGATCAGTACAAGATGTTTGCGTATCTGCTGCTTTGTTGTATTCCGATGGTGTTCTTCCTGAAACGGCCGCCGAAGGTAGTGGGGAAGATTGAGCTGGATGCGCACTAGGAGCAGTTAACAGCTAGTAGTTAACAGCGAACAGTTAAGAGCGAAGAGTGATGAGGCCGCGGATGTTTCCGCGGCCTTTCTGCGTTGGTGGGGAAAATAAAGTTGGTGGGGCGTGAACGGTTTTGGGTTTCGGGCGGTCTTGGTATGTGAAGGGCCATGATGCTGCGGGCTAAGACGACGAGTTGCCAGGACGGAGAAGTGAAGGATTCTGCGCGGGAGGCTGCGTTTGCGCGGATTGTGGGGGAGCATGCGCGGTTTTTGTATCGCGTGGCGTTTAGCTTGTTGCGGCATCCGCAGGATGCGGAAGATGCCGTGCAGGATGCGCTGTTGAAGCTTTATCGGGGTGAAAGCTGGCGGGCGATGCAGGATGAACGGGCGTTTTTGGCGCGGGTGGTTTGGCGGTGCGCGTTGGGTCGATTGGGGTCGCGTGTGGAGGTTTTTGTGGACGGCGCGGAGTTGCGGGTGGAGGAGTGGAGAGCTGGGCCGGAAGAGGCGGCGGCGGAGGTAGATGAGAGGGCTTTGCTGCGGGAGTTGATCGAGGAGTTGCCGGGGGAGTTGAAGGAGCCGCTTTTGCTTTCGGCGATCGAGGAGATGAGTTCGAGGGAGGTGGGGTTAGTGATGGGGATTCCGGAGGGGACGGTGAGGACGAGGTTGATGAGGGCGAGGACGGAGTTGAAGAAGGCCTTTGAGATGAGGCAGGTACCAGTTAACAGCCAATAGTTAACAGCGAACAGTTAAGAGCGGAAGAAGAGGAGAGAGTGATGAGCGATGTGATGGCGATGGATGGGTTTGAGGGGTTGCTGGTGGGGGTGTTGCGGGAGCGGATTTCGGTTGCGACTCCGCGGGGGTTGGAGCAGAGGTTGATGGCGCGGTTGGCGCAGGAGTCGGTTGCTTTGTCGCGGGTTGAAGTTAGGCCGTTTGCGTTTGCGGAGCGGGTGGCGGTGAGGCGGGGATCGGCTTCGACCTGGTTTGCGGTGGGGGCTCATGCGGCGGTGTTGTTGGTGTTGCTGGGTTTGGCATCGAGGCGGGTGATGACGCATGAGATTGATCTAAAGCAGGTGGCTTTGGTGGATAGGGTGGAGTTGCCGCCGGTGAGACCTCGGATGGAGGCGATGGGTGGTGGGGGTGGGCAGCATGATCTTGGGCCGGTGACGCAGGGTCGTTTGCCGAAGCTGGCGCAGGTGCAGTTAGTGGCTCCTAAGGCACCGCCGATGATTGCTCCGAAGCTGGCGGTTGAGCCCAGCGTGGTGGTGCAGCCGGATTA
>Ga0302305_1000291_pt1 | contig 31529 bp, 33 predicted proteins | sample III_Palsa_E2_3_FD_198764 | JGI IMG/M metagenome (GOLD analysis project Ga0302305, IMG submission 198764) | Peat permafrost microbial communities from Stordalen Mire near Abisko, Sweden - III_Palsa_E2_3 | ecosystem: Environmental > Terrestrial > Soil > Palsa > Peat permafrost | place: Sweden... | reverse complement strand
GGGCGCATTCGCGCTGAAGGTCAAAGTCCCTTCCCCAGGCAGGAGATTTCGAAACGCACGAGCAGGCCGGGCGCTCTTGGCGCACCCGGTGGGCGGATTTATGCCAAGGCCAGATAGCTCAGTGGTAGAGCGCGGCCCTGAAAAGGCCGGCGTCGGCGGTTCGATCCCGTCTCTGGCCACCACATTCTAAATAACTTAGCGGCGACCAAAGGGTTGCTGTTTGTAGGTCAACGTACAAATAACGTACATCTCAAGCGATGTGCGCTATCTCTTCTTCAGGTTGATCCTTCTTCTCCTCCATCAATTTCCAGACTTCCCGCGCTATGTTGCCGGTCTTCGCGATGTGTGCGCGTCCCAACTTGGCATAGCGTTCGGTCATCTTGATGTTGGAGTGCCCAAGGATCTTCGCCAGTTCATAAAGATCGCCGCCGCACATCATGTACCACGACGCAAACGTGTGACGGAGGTCGTGGAAACGGAAGTTCTGAATCTTCGCTCGTTTGAGCAAGTCTTCAAAGCTCCCCTCTACACGCTGCCGTCCACTTTTTGCGCCCGGCTCCGGCGGTAAGATTCTCTCCTCGCCGATCACTGCCGGATACCTCCTTATTTCAATTGCCAGTTCGGGAGGCATAGGGACATAACGCATCTTGCCCTTCTTCAGCTTTGATCTAACTGCCAAGAGCCCTTCTCTATACATGACGTCCGACCAACGCAACCGAAATATCTCCGCGGACCGCATTCCGGTTCCAACGGCGACCAATACGAGCAACCTCAGACGAAGGTTTGTCTTGTTGAGGTCTTTCGTGCCCTTTCGGTACATGCGTTCATCAAGCGCTACCTTGAGGGCGACAAGCTCGTCCTCAGACAGGTAACGATCTCTGGAATCGTCGGGACGGTATACCTCCACTTGATCGGCTGGATTCCGGTCGAGACCCGTATCCTTGGACCAAATTTTGGATGCCTTCTCCATCATGTGGTGCATGACATTGAAGTGCCGGACAGCCGTGCTGGGCGACAAATCACGAACACCGGTTAGGTTTTCGTACCAGCTCTGTACAGCCATACCATCAACCTCCCTGACGAACTTTCTGCCCAATTCAGCCCGTATGCCCTCAACGATGGCTTTTTCCCGATCAGCCGAGAGCTTCTTGCTGCCATAGTGCGTCCAGTAGCGATCAATCAACAAGGACATGCGGTAATTGATCTCCTTCTTTACGTCGAGATGCCGGTTTTCATCTCGACTCGACATCTTCTTGCGTTCGATCTTCTTAGCGAGTTCCAATCCGCCATGAACTGTGAGACTTTTGTTGCGTCCTCGTTCCCTCCAGCGGACTTCGTACATGCCTTCTGACTTCTTTTTGATGGACATTTAAGCTTCTCCTTTTAGTCAATGGTTTCGATTGTGTGTTGCTCAATGTAGCGCTCTAGCGCCTTCACATCGAACCGCAACGCACGACCGACCTTGACGCAGGGAACTTCCCGCAACCTGGACTTCTTGTAGACCGTGTCCACTTCAAGGCCCAGGTATTGGGCTGCCTCCCTGACGTTCAGGAGCCGCCTACCGATGTCTATATTTGACACCATTTCGGGGTTGTTTTTGTGGGGCATCTTCGCTCACCTCAACAACCGTCAGACAACCAAAAGACGACGGCTAAAGTGAAGCGTAGAGGAGTGGCACAATCGTCGAGTGGAGGAATTTTCCGGCGAGTTTCCTGGTGGGAAACGGTCAGCACAGACCCGGGACGAGATTCCGGTTGTCAGTCTGAACTGTTGCGTCCTCACGAATGAGCCGCGTAGAAGCGTCTAACCCTCAGCCTTTGATTTGAACTCGGATGACACTTCTTGCGGTGCTTGCAGGGTATCGGGCTGATGTCGGGTAAGATATCTTTCGGTCTTTGGATCGATCCTGCAGGAGGCGGTTGCGGATACGCGAGACAGTTCAAAAGGTTCTACGTTAGATACTATCGCTGAGGAGATTGCAGTCTCGATAGTCTCTTGTTTGACCTCTTATTCTTTCACTTTTTCGGACGGTTCCCATTTGCATCACCATCATTGAGAAGCCACCTTACGAACCAATCCACCGTTTCTTGCTGAGACGCATGACGGTGCCACGGTTGCTGGAGAATATGTTGTCCGTCTGGGATGTATTTGAGGTCAACTATCTTTTGTTGTTGCTTCAACGAAGAATACAACTCCCATTCTTGGAGTAGGGAATATAGCTGGATTGCCTCAATGTGGAGTGGCGTCTGAATTTTGTCTGTGTTGAAGCTGACGGCGTTAGCCATCCACTTTTCCAAGCCCCGTCCAAATGGGCGACCGCCATTTGCGCGTTCCTCATAATCTTCGCAGGGTATCGACTCAGAGCAAAATAGCATGTAGCTCATGTAGCCCTGATCGATTCCATCAGCAATGATCGCTGCTTTAAAGGCAGCTGGATACTTCTCGAGAGCCGTTTCTACATACCAGCATGTTCGACTAAAACCTATAATCCCTACGTGCCGTGAGTCGATTAAGCCATCCTTGTCGAGGCTCTCAATTGCCTCTACGAATCCGGTCGCCGCTGCGGTAGCTTCTTGATCCTCAGGAAGTAGATGTCTATCAGCGCGATCCTCTAACTGCAAAACGGCTATGCCCCGAGAAGCTAGTGCCTGAGCGGTAAAGGCCGTCGTATACGGTCCGTCCACCAAATACTGTCCGCGATGAAATCCGTGCGTCTGGATGACCAAAGGGTATCGATGTCCAGGAAGGTAGTTCGGTGGCAGCACGAGTCCCGCATGCCAGTGATAGCCGTCTCGACCGGTCCATTCATAGATCGAAACCGGACCCCAAAGAATGTCTTTCATCATGGGATTAGGATCCCAAATCTCTTTGGCATCTCCTGTATTGGTGTCCACTTCCCACACAGCAGGCGCCTGATTAAGATTCTGGCGGACTTCTAGCGAGATTCTTTCCTTGGTGCCGAGTACCACTTTGGCTGATTCGTGACCACTCCATTGTCGGCCAAACAACTTGTACTGTTCTGAGGTACCGTTTGACCATGTCAGTGAGACATCTTGATTCGTATTACCAAAGGCGCTAGATTCGACGAAAATCTTCTGATCAGGATACTTTGAATAGGCAACACACGTCGTATTTCGTTGCACAACGAAGGCTACTGCGAGAGCGCAGGCAGAGAGATTAGGAGTCATCGCCGTATCCTGTTGTAAGAACATATTTGTCAGTGCCATAGCTTGACTATCCCGTGACCAGGTCCCCGTTGCTCTGCCACCATATCCCGCCGTGATTGAACTCGGAGCGTCCGCGATCTTCCATAGACTCCCGGAACGAAGATCGATGGAGACATACTGCCAGGGCCACGCCCAGTCGAGACTTGGATCTCCGCTCGGCATCTCAAGATGTTCTAGATCAAATTGGGCAGAGTAGCTACTAAGGTGTCGCCACGTCGGATTAATCTGGTCGACTGGCTTGGCAGCGATTAACTTGTTTCCATCCGGTGATACGGCGAGGTGGAATAGCCTCTGCGCTGCTACAGGATAGCCCCACGTCCGGCCATCAGGCTCTTGATTGAGTCTCGACCGTCGGCCACGGTACGACACCCACAGCTCAGCTGGTCTGTAAGTTGATTGCCCATCAGGAAATTGCGTCGAATCGAGAATGTGGAATAGCGATACGCGAGTTAGATCGATGCTGCTTCGTGTCCTTTCTGCATCTGCCGTGCTCGTATTTGGGCCCTCCCGATGGGCTACATATGCAGTAGTCCCATTTGCTTCCGCGAAATCGATAATGTCTTGGTTGGCCAGTGAGATCAAATGAGGCTTTTGGTCACCCAATCTAAATGCATATAGATGTCTCTTCTTATCTCGCTTTTCGAGCAAGAAGAGTATGGAGGAAGAGTTCGACGACCAGGTCGCCATGGTAATCAACGACGCATAGGAGTGAAACTGCTCAAGAGTCGGAGTTCCTCTTACCGACCATAAACGGACGGGCTGAAGTTCTTTAGCAGTGCCTGATCTCAGGTGTTTTCGTAAGATCTCAGTGTCATAGACCCAGATGGATGATTCAAGTTGATTTGTAGATAAGATGCCGCGTGTCGTGACGACCAGGAAGTGCCGGCCGTCCGGCGATGTCTTACAGGAAGTATTGATGCCGGTCTCATCCGGTTCGCTGAACGTCGTTCGAGTAATGGAATCCTCCACTCGAAAAGGCTTGCGTTCAACCTGGCCTTCAATCAAGGTTAGGTTGAACGCAAAGAGAGAAGAGAGGCACAAAGCAAGCGCCAATCTCAGGAACCGTACCTCGCCAATTTGACGAATAAGTATCCAAACCAAAGATGCTCGCATGGGCTAGATCAGAACGTGAGTTTCAAAGCAAATTGAAATGACCGGGGACCGCCTTGCTGATATAGCTGATTGGTCTCTCCGAGACTCTGGTTCAGCATCGACGTCGCGCGTCCAAATTGGGCATCCGTGAGGGTTGGATCGACATATCCGAAGTTTGGATGATTCAGGATGTTGAACGCTTCGGCTTTGAAGACCAAATTGAACGGATCGTAGAGATGAAAGGAACGCCGGATACTACTGTTCCATTGGCTTTCCCCGAATCCCCGTACAAAGTTCCTCGAAGCTGTGCCAGCAGCAGAAGCAGTCGCTGGATATGCAAACGCGGCAGAATTGATGGCTTTGCCGCCCGGATATTGACTTCCAAGAAGATATGTCGGCTGATTGGGAACCAGGTTGAGGTTTCCGTAGTATCTGTCTCCCGTAGTTGGATCGGTGTACTGTTGTCCTTCGAGTGTTATGGGAAAGGCTGTGCGCGCCATAACTCGTTCATCAATAGCCCAGTCATTGGCGAGCGACTCAATCGCTCGCGCGCCATGATAGCGCGGTAGGTTCCAAGACATACCCAGTTGTAGGTTGTTTCGAACATCGAAATCTGAGTTGCCATAGGTGAGTGGTAGCGAAGCATTATTTGAACCAAAGTCTAAAGAGTGTGACCACGTGTAACTCACCAGCGCCTGCAGGCCTGAAGCAATGGTTCTCTGAAATTTCATCTGAAGGGCGTTGTAATTCGAGACGATCCCATTTGCGACGTAATAGACCGAACCGAACTCAGGATTTATGCTGTTGATCGAGTGCCTCTGGAGTTGAAGTTGTCGCCGGCCTGACGAACCCACGTAGGTGATTGTCAGGGATTGATCCTTTCCGAGTTCCTGCTCTACAGCGGTACTCCGCTCAAGCGCATAGGGCAATTGCAAGTGATGCGGGAACGCGTAAATTCCAGTGCTCGTGTATGGCGCCGTGGCCGCCGTCGTGAAAGAGGTCTGAGCAGTCGTCACGGGGATTGGAGCAGCTGTTGCTGTTGTGAATGCATAGAAGCCAATGCCTCCAAAACCATCGCTCGCTATCTGATTCGCAGTATCGAAATATGTTCCACCGCCGGCGCGAATTACTGTCTGATATCCTGATTTTCCGTGGAACACCCAAGCAACTCCTAGCCGAGGAGCAATGTTGTACCAATAGGTGTCCCAAAGAGGGGTTCCACGGGGAGCGAGCGTGATCGTACTTGGCTGGTTGATATTCCCATCAATGGTATAGGCGTCGTTCCCGTTCGCTTCTTTTGGTGCGGGGTCCAGTTCCCATCTAGCTCCTGCCGAGAGTGTGAGCGTGGGCATTAGCTTCCATTCATCCTGAATGAAGGCAGAAAGCTGGTTCGTCACGGGAACCTTGCCCGCATTCTTCTGGATATCAAGAACGTCCGCGCTGTTCGTGAGCAAGGAAGAACGACTAAACCATTCCGGCAGGACAACAAGAGCAGGCGGCAAAATCGGAGATTCGATATGGCGCTCATCAATTCCAGCAGTGACATAGTGTCGATTGAGTGAAAGAGTCACGGTGTCATTAATGTTCCATTGCTGGAATTTTGTCACCGCATCATAAGCGAAGATATAGGTAGTGCCGATACCTGACACAACGATATATGGCTCCGCGGCCGAAGGGGCATAGTTTCCAGTAATACCCAGGTCAGTCCGTAGGTTAGTGGGGACAGCGCCACCAAAGCTATCCAAACTCATGTCGAGAGCGGAGCGAGAGTGGGAGTACCCCATCCGGAAGTCGTTTGTCACTCGGCTAGAGAACTGCCCCGTCAAACCGAATGCAAACGTCGTTGTTCCAATTGATGACGTTTCAAGGGAAGAAAGATTCCGTGTTTGCGAAGAAGAAGGCGTGTAGGCAGCCCTAAGGAATGCACTCCATCGTTTCGACAGTATCTGATCCAGTCGTAGTGATGTGGAGTTTATGCTTGCGGGGAGAGAATACCCAAGGACAAACGGTGAGAGCCCGGAAAGGCCCGCAGCCGTGGCGATTTCTGGTCCAGTAGGTATAGGAAATGCATTCAGTACGCCTTGCATGGGTGGAGGAGCAGAGGCCCTAACAGCAAGAGAGGGAACATATTGGGTGGTTGCCGCTTGTGGCTGGACAAGCCGTAAGCCTTCATAAGATAGGAAAAAGAAGCTCTTGTCCGTTCCTTTGTAAAGATAAGGTATCCAAATGGGACCGCCGATCGTTCCGCCGAAGTCGTTCTGTCGAAGCGCGGTCTTCTTCAATCCATAGTTGTCGTTGAACCAGTCATTCGCGTCCAGAATATCGTTGCGGAAGTAATCATAAAGAGTACCGTGGACATGATTGGTTCCAGCCCTCGTAGAAAACGAAAATTGCCCTCCCGGGCTCCTTCCTGCCTGCGCGGAATATGTGGAGCTTGATACGCGGAATTCCTGCAAGGCGTCGACGGAAAGAATACTCTGCGTAGTTCCCAAGGCCGTGGTGGCCGCAACTGCCCCGGAATTGCCAGGCTGAGGATTACCACCTGCGGCACCGCCCCCAGAAGCCGATAAGCCATCAACGGTGTAGTAGTTAGATTCCGTCCGCTGGCCGTTGACGGAGAAGTCGCCCTGATATCCCGGTGATGCGTTGTTGACTTGGGGACTCTGTGTGACGACTCCAGGTGTCATATCAATGAGATCTTGGAAGCTCCTTCCGTTCAAGGGCATGTTCTCGACGAACTTTTGATCTACAACTGTGCTGACCGACGCGTCTGTTGTATTGAGCTGGAGTCCGGAACCATCTACGGAAACAGTTTCTGAGGCAGATCCCACCGCCATATGGAAATTCATCTGCACGATATCCTGTACGTGAAGAACAAGTCCGGCCTCGATGATCCCCTTAAATCCTTGCTTCTCAACTTCTACGCGGTATGAGCCTGGTTCCAAACCAGGAAGAATATACTGACCATTCTTGCTCGAAGAAGTAGAGACTTTGACACCAGTGAGCGTGTTAATAGCTGTGATCGACACACCGCCGATTACGGCCTTTGACGGGTCTTCCACCGTACCAGTGAGTGACGCGTTCGTCGATTGTGCAAACGTGGCGGAGGCACTCGTGAGTATGGCAAGAATGAGCAGACATCTGCAGATCTTCATAAAAGTCTCCTGGGAGAATGTAGCGGCTTGTACAGCATTCGCCTCAGGTCGGCAGTTTGTACCAGTAGACAGTGGAAAAGTGAGGGCGGCTCGTGACTTAGCCAGGGTAGAGTAGATCCCTTTCGTCGATTGGTCATCAAGTCTGATTTAGTCGCGTAGCAATGCTAGTCAAATTCTTTCGTTCCTAAATCGCGACGGGGCTATTGTTCCGGGACGCATCTTACTGAGTCTGAACCGCCGACGAACTTAGTGCTTTCGTCGGTGGGCGATAATGAGGATTCACAGTCTTAGGGATGGTTGGGCGGAAGCGTATGCAAATAAGCTTCTAGGAATGGCTTGCCTGTGGGTTTGACGCTGCCACCTCGCGGCTCTACCGTCACGAAGACGGAGTTTATCTGTGCCAGAACATTGGGATTGTCGGATTTCACTACCCACCGCTTGTTTGTTTCGCTGTCCTTGTAAAAGATGCCCAGGCTAACCGCCTTGCCCGTGGAAGTATCTTGTTTGCCCCAGGCCTGGAATGTGCTGGCATCGCGATACCCCGGCTGCCCCTGCAGATCGAAAGCGTAGAAGACCAGCGATTTGCCCTTCGTATAGAAGACCCGGCCGAATGGCTTGCTGCGCGAGCCGTCGCCCTGCACGTCGACCACATCAGATATGTAGAGTTGACGCGCGCCCATCAGCTCGCGGATGTCGCGGTCTTGGGCGAGAAACTGCTCATCCGTCGAGGCTGCTTTGTCGGTCACCGCCATCGTCGCGTGGAGAGTATTGACCTCTGTCTCCAGGTTGGCGACGCGAAGCACGGCTCCCTGCCGCTCCTGCTGCGCGTGCGTCAGGTCTTCTCTTACTTGTTGAAGCGATGTTGACGCCTGCGCGAGCTGCTGTTGGAGTGCCGTACTCTGCTGCGTTGATGCTGTCAGCAAAGCCGTGGTCGCTTGCTCTTGTTTCATCAAGTCGTCAATCTGGGATTGGAGCGCCGATTGGGCACTTGTAAGCTCTGCCACACGCTTCTCCGCATTGGCGGACTGTGTATTGACTTGATCAAGCGCGGTTTGGGTCGCTACCAGTTTCTCTTGCAACGACCTCTTCTCAGCGTCCACGATTGACTGTTCGGTGGCACTGACGGTTGACAGCCGCGAGTCGATTTCGTGAGCGGGCTGTATTGTTGCGACAGGCTTAGGTTGATTGGCGGCACTACGCCGACCAAGCTGGTAAGTCTCGACTATCCCAACGAGCAGCATCGCTGCAATCCCCGCAGCAATGATGAAATGCTTTGAACGCCCTTCGACACGCGAGGTCACGACCAAATGATTTGCCGCAGACACCTGCGGCTGCCTTGCTACGTTGAGAGCGGCCACAAGCCGCTGGTCCATTCTGTGTTCGTGATAGGGAGGATCTTCTGCACGTTCGAAGCGCCCTTCTGGAGCGAGCTTTGGCATCGCCACAGACACTAGGCTGGTGTATTCCTGCAAGAGGATCGCACAAGGCTCGCATTCCGCTATATGGATTTCAAGGTCGGCCCACTCACTAGTGCTAAGTTCGCCGCTGGTCGAAAGCGCGCACAACTCCGCATATTCTTCGCTGCATCCGTGCCGGTATTGGTATTCGTTGTTCATTTCACCTTTTTGTCATTCCCAATCAGCTCGCGCACCACCTGCCGCAGCTTATCCAGACCTCGATAATAGTGATGGCGAACGTTTTTCAGATCTTCTCCCGTGAGCTCCGCGATCTCGGCAAGCGTGAGTCCTTCGAAGAAAAAGAGGTTCAAGGTCTCACTCTGCCTGTCAGTAAGTTCGCTGAAGGCCGCTCGCAATTGTTGGGCCGTCAGCTTATCGATTACGTCCTCCTCCAGGCACTTGCTGCCCGAAATAGTATTCGCGCAATCGTGAATGTCTGTACCGCTATAGAAATGCCTTCGGGTCAAATATCCACGTCTGTCGAATGCCCGGCGGTAAAACATTTGGACGATCCAGGTCCTGGCCACACCTTTCGAGCAGTCGAAAGAGCTCTTTTCCGCATGCAGTCGCAGAAAGATTTCTTGAACCAAGTCTTCGGCTTCCCCTTCGTCGCGAAGAATACGGTATCCAATCGAATACGCCAGACGCCCGTAGCGACGGAGCAAGAGTGATAGCGCCTCGTCATCTCCGTACTGCACACGCTCCAGCAGACTCTCATCAGAGTGCAGTACAACTGGCGGACTTGCTACCTGTTCGCGCGCTGAAGATCGCCTCGCTCGGAGCAGAGGTAGCATGAGCACTCGATCTGTGGCGTCCATTGACAATGGTCATCCGAGGTCGCGTCGGCCTTGCTCTGGGAGATCACGCGTGTACCTTTAACATTGGCCAATACGGACGAAATGTAAAGGCGGAAACCGACCTAAAGCCAGAAAATAATTTCCAAATGTTTTTTTGGTACAACATCGTATTTTCAAGCGAAACTCGGATCTTGGTACATCCATCGAACGTTACCCGAATACTCTATGGGAGTCTCTGGGAGGGCTTCCAACTTGGGTCGGTTCTTCCGATTTCGAACGACCTGTCGACCCCTCATTTCCACAATGACAAAGTAACGGTGCGACGAATGGCGGGCAGGCAAAGATGCGTGTCCCGTTCAAGTCTATCGCGCGAGAAGTTTCCTCAAACGCAGTCCCTCGACCCACGCTGAGGTCCCTAATCGAGGTATATGTGAGAGTTCCACGGGCCACGTTAGACATTTTTGCTGCGGTCATCGCAGTCGCCGAAACCAAAACTCTCGACAAAGCAGCGGAGGTTCTAGGGCTATCAACCGCTTCCGCTGTTCACAAGCGAATCAGGGCTGCCAGCACACTGCTCGAGGTTGAGTTGTTTACCAACGCCAATGACGGTCTAGTCCTCACCGAGGAAGGACAGACCCTCTATGACGATGCCCGTCGTGCCGTAGCCCAGGCCTTGCTCGCCGAGGAGAAGGTCATTGCACTCCGGAAACTAAAGGCTAGACGGCTTCTGATTGGTCATTCCACATACCTGCCTCCAAAGTTGCTGGCGGCGGTCTTGAAAATGGAGTTCGGAACGGAGGCTGGGCCGGTGCAGGTTGAGCACATTCCCGGTTTCACGCAGAATATCATTCGTGACGTGGCCGAAGGCACGCTCCATGCAGGATTCGGATATCTCCCTATCCAGGGGCCAGAGTTGATCGCCCGGGTACTCTTCGAGGAACCGCTCGCGGTTGCGATACCAATACGACATCCGTTGGCCGTAAAGCCGTACATTCGACCGCAAGAGATCGCGAATGAGCCGGTCATCGCTGTTGCGCGCCACACTTTACCTTGGATGCATACCGAGATCGCCGATTTCTTCGCAGGTTTCGGTGTTGATTTGAAGATCGTAGCGGACGCCTTCGGGCCTCCGGAAGCCCTTACGCTGGTAGAGAACAGAATCGGCATTTGCCTTCTGGGAGGTTCTGCGGTGGCCCATGCCGGCGTAGTAGCCAAACCTTTGGAGCCCAGAGCTCTCACCCGGAAATGTGGCCTGTTCCTACGGGAAGACAGCCGGCACCCAACCGTTCAAGCCTTTGTCGAGTTCACTATCCAGACAATGGGGATGAAGCCAAAGCTTCTATAGACACGCATTAGCCCTTGGTCGCAAAGAAGTGATTGACCGGCTTCTCATAGATCATTGCCAGCTCAAACAACTCCATCACATCAATGCTACGGTCTCCGCTCTCGCACTTTGTGATGAAGTTGGGCGACCTGCCCATCGTCGCGGAGACCTCATGTTGGGTCAACCCCGCCTTTTCGCGGGCCGCCACCAGGCGCTCCAGCAGGATGTCGTAGGACTCCTGGAATTGGGCCGTTCTCGACTTTCGGGACTTTCTGGTCTCCGCAGACTGACGTTTGCTCACAGTTGACAGTCTGTGAAATTGGGGGTGAAGTACCTAATAAGGACTACCTCTTGCGGTATGCTGTGTGCGCAGAGCTGGTCAATCCGTAGAAGGAGACGAACCATGAGCCGCCCATTTTTGGAACTTCCCGAAGCCGCAGGGAGAACAGTCGAGACACTGCGGGTGTCCGACGACCCTCCTTATGGGCGTGAGGTTCACCTGACCTTCACGGATGGAACAAGACTCTCCATCGAAATGGAGATTGAGACGATGGTGAAGACAAAGCATTACCGGATGAAAGAGGGCGATCTCGAAGTGCTGCTGCAACGCGAGGATCATTCTGCTCCTACCAGCCGCTAAATGCGGATAACATCCTCGACTTGCCGCTTCCCTTGGCGTCTGCTGATGTAGACAACGAGGTCGAGACAGCGGCGAACGTCGGCCTCCGCAACACTGAGTTCTAGGTTGGCGCTGTCCCGGATGGCGAGACTCGCCAAACGGCGCACGGCCTCCTCCGCACTACTCGAATGAATTGTCGCAAGAGTCCCGCGATGTCCGGTATTCATGGCATCAAGCATCGTCCGGGCCTCGGGGCCACGCACTTCCCCCACGATGATGCGGTCAGGTCGATGGCGGAGGACAGCTTTCAGCAGATCATCGAAGGTAACTTTACTCTTGTGCGTATCCACTTGCGACTCCGTAGAAACGATATGCGGCTTGCGAATATGCAACTCGGCAGTGTCCTCAATCAGCAAAATGCGCTCCTCCTTCGGGATTGCGTCCGCCAACACGCCCAGCACAGTTGATTTTCCAGTTCCCGTTCCGCCCGCGATCAGAATGTTCTCCCCTGTTCGCACTGCGTTCGTCAGCGTGGCCGCATGGTCTTCAGACAACATCCCGACCCTTATGAGGTCTTCCAGAGTGAAGTTCCGGGACGTGAACTTGCGGATGGTCATGAGAGGCCGGGGATTGACGACAGGAGGAATCATGGCGGCCATGCGGCTGCCATCCGGCAAGCGCAGATTCATGATGGGCGAGCCGGCATCCAGCTTCTTACCAAAGCGATTGGCGATTACCTCCAAACCGGTTTGAAGTGCGCCGTCGTCGAAGCGAATACCTGACAACAACTGGATATGTCCGTTTTCCTCGATCCAGACAGACGAGTCCGGGTTCACCATGATCTCGGAGACGGTTTCGGCCTCAAGCAGATGCTTGATGGGCCTGAGAAACGGAATGATGACTTCAAAGCTCATGCTGATACCCTCTCCGGATCAAAGCCGATCCGTTCCTGGTCGAACCACGTCATGGTGACGGGCAAGAAGTCTGGTTTCAAGTAGCAGTAGGTCGGCGGCAACGGACTGATTCCGTCGAAGGCGACCACGATAGACTGGGCGTTCTTAAGGTCGAAGAAGACGTTTTCGTCGAAGAGCGGCTCTTTCTGTTTCTGGTACTGCTTGGAGGCGGAGACAGAGCCTTTGTTGGACGAAGTGCGGCCACTGAGCCAACCGACGTTTGCATTGGAACTGGACTCGGAGACGGTATAGCTAATGCGGGTTTTGTCTGCCTTGCCGCATAGCTCCGAACCGTAACGGGCTGTCTCAGGATCAGAGGTCGATAGAAATACCTTTGTCCGAAAGGCTTGCAGCAGGGTCTTCACACCTTCATTGGGTAGGGCTTCTTTCAGGCTGGAGATGCTTTGCGTAGCGACAATCGGGATGCACTTCGGCTGTCGCGAGAGCGACAGGAAGCGCTCATCGCCGGTTGGGTTGTCGCCGCCTACGGTAGCGAAGTTCTGATACTCATCGCAGATAAATACGGTAGGCCGGTAGTGCCGTTCGGGGTGGGCGTCCATCTCCGGGATTCGGAGCAGCACCGACCGCTGATAATCGACCTTCATCATGGTGCCGATGATTTTGGCAAGCGCCGGATTGAGGGCCGTGGGAAAGTTGAGGCCCACCACCTTACCTCTTTCGATCAACTGATCGAAGCGAGGAAGAACCTTGCCGACCGGGTCGGAAGCTACCGGCTTGCCTTGGTAGAGCTCTTTCGGTGGGCAGAACACTTTACGGACATTGGTATCGGTCTCGAAGAGCGAGAGGAAGATGGCGATGCCCTGCACGATGGAGGTCTTGGTCTCCGCGCGGAAGAACTTCCAGTGTTCCCAGTACCAATAATGAACGCTCTCCCAACTGCCCCGAGTATCGACATCGCCTGGCTTGCGACGATAGAGGCGAGCCGCAATTCCAGTCTGTCTGACGAGCGCAGATTCCAGTTCCTCTGTCCACCGGGCGACATACTGCCCGAGCGCATCATTCCACTTGAACCGAAACGGGGCCAGGGTCGATTCATACTTCATGTACTCCGCTTGCCCGAGTCCGACGAAGGACACTTGGACATAGCGGCGGCCAGTCTCGATGAGCATCTTCTCGATGGTGCCGGCGCTGATGACCGTGCGAAAGATATCGACCATCGTCACGTATCCATCGCGGATGCGATGGAGCATGATGACGTACCTGACGAGGTCGGTGTAGGACTGCTGCCAGAACGGTTCCTTGCCCTTGCCCCAGATAGCCGTGATGACGGAAGCAATATTGAAGGCCTGGGCGTAGGCGTCCGAATCATTGTTGAGAGGGTTGTAGCGAATGTCACCGTCAAGTGAGACATCGATATAGTCTTCTTCCCGACCACAACCCTTCAAGATGTTTCGCACCTGACGGCAGAGATCGCCTTTCACTTCGAGTACGACACCTGAAAGATTGCGCTCGGGATCATGGGCGCGGTACGCGAAGAGCTGGCGCATGGCGGGCAGGATGAACCCTTGTGTCTTTCCAGAACCAATCGCTCCGACCACACAGACACCGGTATAAAGGCCGCGCTCCGAAATGCACAGCCAGCTCGGATCAGGCGACGGCAGCGGCTTTAGTTGACGGTGCAGCTCGCCGGCGACGAGAAATAAATCCCGGCGCGAGACCGGATCGGGATATGGAGGCAGCCCACCGGCAGCCTCATCCGGCTTCGGTTCATAAAAGTGGATGTACGCCAGTGAGAAGACGATAGAGAAGAAGAGGAATGGAGTGCTGTACAGGAAGAGTCCGTAGCTCCATAGCAATCCATGAAAGATCGTAGGTCGTGTCAATTCCACCAACCGCAGGAAGGGGTTGGCGTCTTGGATCGGATAGAGGCTATGCAGGACAATACCGCACGCGGCGCTGAGGCCAAAGGACAACACAGTGCGGTGCTCAACTACTGGCCGCGTGAGAGTATGGATATGCTCTTTGAGGCTCATGCGTTAGGCCCTTTCTCAGACGACACGGTCGGTGCCGACTGGGGTTTCGGTGTTGTCACTGAACCGGGTTTGGCCGTATCGCGTAGGTGGGCAGTGGCCGAAGGCCGCTCGGACTTGTATTTCTGGAAGCCCTCACTCTGCGCGATGGCGAAGCCAAGCAAGAGATTGACAAGATAGCTTGAATCGTTCTCCGACCACTCACACATCAGCTCCAGGTCGTCCGAAACGCTGCCGTCGATAGTCACCTTCAACGGCGCGCGCCGCACCTTGCTTGCCCCTTTGTCGATCTTCAGTTTGCTCATTGTTGTTCTCCTTTTGGCCTCGTCTGCGGCCAAGCTCGGTACTGCATCAGTACCGTTGAAGTTTTTCCTTAATACGTGGGTGGGAGCGACCAGCGCGGCGACAGCCGACGCGACAGCCCGGCAGGGTGGGGTCGCTCCCACCCACGTATTGCCCAGTTGTTGATTGCATCTGTTCTATGTCGTTGCGTCTTAAGCACTTGGCACCCATTCTTCTTCGCCGATACGAACCCTCCCCGAACCCTTCGCCTCACTTCGCAGGATGGCGGGATAGCTGTACTGCAGGAGAAGTGTTGTGAACTGGGGCTGCAGCGGTTGCCGATGCCATATAGCAGGAACCTGGACGCCATCGAAGAGACCCGCGCTGCGATGCGGAGCATGGAAGAAGCGGTTGCGAAATGCAGCTCGGGCAGCATGAAAGCTGAAGTCCGACAGTCCGACGTAGACCATCTCGAAGTTGCCAACCGCCCGCAGCAGAGGATCGGCCTCGCTAAAGAAACGGACGAACTTTCCGATACTCAAGAGACCTTCGTCGATGAAGGCGAAGCGCACGAGCGACTGGGCGGGATGCTCTCTGTCTGCGAGAGCGATAGGAAAAGCAGACAGCATTGAGTGGAGCTTTCCATACTCGTTGGCGTAGAGCTTGGGCGAGATGCCGCGAACACGGTCGAAGAAACGGACGCGGTCAGCTTCCGATTCGAGGAAGTGGGCGGCCTCGTGTTCGAGCACATAATCGAGAGCCATGAGTCGCGCACGGACCTGGGCGTCGCCTTTGCGGCGGCGAAGCTGCGACTCCGTATCGCCCAGCACGCGATAGATCGACCGGGAGCAGAGGTGATAGACCCTCCATCCCTGCTTGTACGTGAACACTTCAATGTGCCCGGCATCGCTGGCTTTCTTCAGGAAGTTCATCGCAATCGAACCCTTGTTGCGGTCGATGAAATAGTCGAACTGACGGCGGAGGAAGTAGCCAGAGTGAGCGGCGACGAGATACAGGAACGCGGCTTCACGGTCGGTGTAGCCGAGCGATTCAAGCGCGGGAATGGGATCGAACATAGTCATAGCTCCAGAATGTTTTCCATGAGGTAGTGGTCGTCTTCGATCTTTGCGGTGATGCTGGCGCGGTCCGACGACGACGCATAGACGCGGAATCCTGCCTGCGCCTTGGCGCGGAGGTGGCCCGGACTGTAGGCGGCAGTGAGAACTTCGATGTCCTCATGCCCGCTCTGCGAGCCTTCGCCGATGTCCTGATCTGTCTTCCTTTCGTCCTTCTGCTCAAGGTCATACACGATGCGAGCGTCGGGAATCTGGATGCCGCCGTTCACATAGGGCAGGTCGAAGTCTTTGGCGACCTGCTGCTTGATCTCCGCCATATCGCGTTCCGGGTTTGCTTTTCGCTCCGCATGAATGGCCTTCTGGATGTCGGACTTCAACTCGAAGTCGAGCTTGACGCGGAGATTCGTGCCGCCCTTTCGCTCGATCTCCGCGGCCTCTTTGCCATAAGCCCGGTAGATTTGCGAATCGTGCTCGACTTCTCTGGGCTTGACCATTCCGGCATAAAGCCTCTGATCTTGCGGGAGTTTCCCCGCCAGTCGAACGAGCGATTGACCGCCCTTCGTAAGCGAAACCACCTCGATGCGTTCGACCTTGCCACCGCGACCGTCACGGCGGGCATTGACGGCATTCACTTCAATCAGTCTCTTCTCCTTCAAGAATTGAAGATCGCGTTCCATGCGGGCGTCTCGGTTGTTGTAAACGGTCTCGGCAAGGTCACTCGTCCGCACGACACGGAAGCGTCCTACCTCCGCGAGTACCCTGCGTTCCTCTTCGCGAACCGACAGGCCGATCGCTTGCTGGGGTATGGATTCTCTGCGAGGCCGCTGGTCTGTGTGTGCTATCGCGTGACGCTCCGCAACTCGTGAATGCTCGGGTTCGCGAGAACGGTTGTGAGGAGCCGGTGGCATCGGACGCCGGTCGATAGCGCGAGCGGCAAGCGATGCGCGTCGCTGTTCGATAGGAGAGGGAGCGACAGGCGCGGAGCGTGGAGCCTCCGCCGTATGCCGGCGAGGTAGCTCCTGCGGAAGGTCGTGTCGCATCAGGCCTCCTTCCGCGTATCGGCGGGAGCTTCGTTCTGAAACTCAAGCGTGGATTGGGTGGCTTCAGCAGGTTCTTCTCGCAATTGCCCCTGAATGACGGATACCTCGTATTCAGAGACATCGCCGAACTCTTCCATGTTCCGTTGTGCCGCGTCCTTCGCGGCACGGACGTGAGCGATATGATCGAAGGAGCGGTCAAGATACTGCTCCTCTTCAGCTACTTCGTGAGGTCTATGGGGCTGCTCTGGCATTTCCGTCGTCTCCTGCTTACTCTTCGCCGAACTGCGCGGTGATTTCCTCTGAGAGTTCCGATTGGCCACTATGTATCTCCTGGTCGAGGTGTTTGAGTTTGCGGCCGGTATCGCGGAGGAAGAACTTGCGTTCCACCCAGATAGCAAGGCCGAGGATATTGGCGAAGAGCAGCCCGCAATAGAGCGCGATGTTCCGGAGGTAGTCACGCAGGATGAGGTCACGCCACGGCACAAGGAAACTCAGCTCGTGCATGAGCCAAAAGCCCAGCGCAAGGAAGATGAGCGTAGCGACGAAGACGGCATTGGCAACCATTAGGATCTCCTCGAATCAAGCAGGACAAACAGAAGGCGAGACCGTGGGGGGAGCCACGGCCTCGCCGCAGAACGAAGCGGCCTATGCGGCCACTTCGCTTGCCTCTTCCACGGACGCGGCATCGTCAGACTGCCGGGCCGGGCGCTCCAGCTTGCGGAGCGTGGTGGCGCGAACTTCTGAGCGGCGCTGCTTGATGGTCACGCCGTCCGTGACGGACTCGAACTCCGAGCTGCGGGACTCGCCCTTGAGCTCGACGTAGTCGCCCTTGGTCAGTTGTGCTGCGATATCGGCGTGCTTGCCGAAGACGACGACGTGATGCCAGTAGGTCTGCGACTGCCACTCGCCGCCCTTGTCCTTGTAGCTGGACTTGGTTGCGAGCTCGAAGGTGGCGAAGGTCTTGTTGTCGGTGGTGGTGTGCGTGGCCGCGTCTTTGCCGACGAAGCCCTTCAAGCGGATAGTGTTTTCGTAGAGTTCCATGATGTGAATCTCCGTTTCTGAATTCCCGGAACTGACCGGGTCACCCTGCGCGAAGCGTCCGTGAGTGTGCCCTGCTCCCAAGGCCAGCGTGTGCATTCTTGGAGGGGCCCTTTAGGGAGGTTCCAAGACCCGAAGGGCGGCATTTGCCGAAGCAGAACACGCGCAGTCCGCCAGGGCGCAGGTTTGGCACCGAGCGGGTGTCCCAGGCCAGGGACGGCCAGAACGGAGATGATTGGCTCGCCGAAATCGTCTGCTGGGCGTACCGCAAGGACCCGCACGCCCCTCGACGGCAAGCTGTCACCGGTTCGCAACCGGCTAAAAGGATGGGAATGCATAGGAGCAAAGGCATCTGTCGTCAGCTCCCGAACGCCTGATCTTCGTGGACGTAACTGATGACTAAGCCGAGTGGGTTGGTCAGCAGCATCGCATTCGGTACCTCGTCACGGAAGGAGTAGACAACATTCGCCGTCCATCCCTCGCGCCGCTGCTCCTGCTCATCGCCGGGAGAGCGGAAGATTTTGTCGAACTCCACATGCGCGGTGTACGGAGCCTGCCGGGTATCGTCGAGCACCACGGCCTTGATCTCGATGTCGATGTTCGGGGAGCTGGGATCGAGCAGGAAGTTCTCCAACGTCTTGCCTTTGGTGACTCTCGTTACCGTCGCACCCTGCAAGGTGTTCGAGAAGAAGTCGAGAGACTCAGCGAAGTCGCGTTTCAGGGTGGCGTGATTGCGTCCGTAGTAGAGCCCCGTCCAGCGCGCCAAATAGTATTTACTGACGCGCTCGACCGGGAACTTGGAGAAATCGGCATAGTTGGTAACCTGTCCCCGTCCGGCATCGCTGATGGAGATGACGAGCGGCTTCAATCGGAGCGCAGCCGTCTGCGCCCGATACATGAGGAAGAGCAAGACACCGCAGACCATCGCAATCACCAGCAAGGCGACCTTGAGGTACGTGTTGGTGACGACGGGCTCCGCATACAGTTCCAAGAACTTGTGCCCTGCTTCGGTGGTGGAGAACTCTGTCTTGGTCATCATTAGTTTCCCGTCGTATCGACCCACGTCCCCGTGCGACCGCCAAGGATCGAAGCCGTGAGTTCTGGAATTTTGACAAGCCCATAGACGCACACCGCCACGGCGATGAACAAGGCGGGCAGGACGGTACAGGCGTTTGCAATGGTGATGTTGCCGATAGCCTGGAACATCTGCGTCAGAACGGTAGAGAAAACGTAGATGAACGCCGAAGCAACGACCTGATAGAAACTGAAACCGATAAACGCTTTGAGCCATCCCCAAAACAACCAGTCGAGCTTCGGCACGATGAAGAACGGTATAAAGATTGGGCCTAAGAGGACACACACAGCGGCGGCGACATACCCGTAACCAATCACAGCGAAGGCCGCCGCCTCCATTGCGGCGAGAATAACGGTGATGAGCAGATAGGTGAGGTCTTCAAGAATGTTGAAGCTACCTGGAGGCGAGCCCAGGTTTTGTTCTTCGGCAGTGACAGTGTTCGCTATCTGCTGCGTTTGGTTGGCCTCAATCTGGTTGGCGAGATTGAGGCCTTCCTTGGTGATGAGGTCGCTGAAGCTGTAACTCATGCCGGGAGCCGGTGTGGAGTAGTAGGTCAGCATTCCGAAGCCGAAGGCGATCAGGAGGAGGAGGTCGGCGAACTTGGCGAAGTGGAAGCCGCCACCGCCCTGTCCAGCCGACAGGGCGGCCTTGACCCCAAACCAGACGATCAGGATCGTCGCGAGGCCACGGAAGATGTCGAGTCCAGCGGACTGAAGAATGGAGCCGTCCGTGGACAATAGTTGCGAGATGGCTTGCCCCAAAGAGGCGATGAGGTTCTGTGGCATCAGTAGCTCCCGTTGACGCTGAGCGAGATGGAGTGCATGGAGTTGCTCACGCCGTTGTTCACGTTCTGGATAGAGGTCGGGAAATTCTGCTGGAAGTAGATCGCGTTATTCAGGGCGCGGTTCTGGGCGTCGATCTGTTGCTTTTGCGCGACCAACTGTTGCTGCACCGATGCCGCAAGAATCTGATTGGTGTCCTGTTGGGCATGGATTTGGAGCAGTGTCGCGGAGTTGATCTTGCCCAGCAAGGCACTTTGCGTCTGCTGGGTCGGGTCGGTGGAGAAGGTGTCCGAGTCAAGATTCGCGAGTTGGGTGGCGAACCCCTGCTCACTGGTTCGGATGGTGCCGAGCGTGGAGAGCGTGTTGGTCGTCGTCGTTTGGGCGATCTCGGAGGTCGCATACTGATTGGCGACTGTGGCCTGAGTCCGCGCATCGAGGGCAGAATAGCTCCCTGACGGATAGCTCTGGGCCTGCACATAGGCGCTGTTGTAGCCCTGCTGCGCCTGGACGAGTGCACCGAAGTTGAGCGCGTTCACCAAGGCAGCTGTATTGCCATAGGTGTTGGGCGGAGCGGACAGACTCGTCCACTGCGCCCAGTCCGCCTTGTACCGGGCCGCGAGGTTCTGCGGCAACCGGGACAATTGATAGGCAAGGTTGTACATGGTGACGATCTGGTTGCGAGTCGCAACCGCAGTCGTGTAAATCTGCGATCCCTGCTCGATCTGCTGGAGAGCATGGGCGCTCTGGGTCGGGTCGAAAACGACGCCCGACCCCAACTGCGCGTGCGCCATAGGCGCGAGCGTAGACAACAAGCTGAAAATGGCGACAAGAATTCTTCCTGCTTTCATGGGTGGAACCTCCTTAAAGGTTGGCGTGCGATGGTGTTTAGAAGTTGCTGGGTACCGAGTGGTTCTCATACGCAGGCAAGAGCATGTCCTGCGTGATGTAGACCTTGATGCGGTGACCTTCCCGGATCGTGATGGTTGGCGGGATGTTGATGAAGCGGTCAAGCACATTGGCGCTTGACTGCGACATGCTCGAAGCGACGCCGGACTTATACGCCTCAATGCCGGATTCGTTGTAGCCGGCATTGGCGTTGGTTGCTTCGGCTGCGCCGGAGATGATGCCGAGTGCGATCGACGCGCCGAAGATCTCGACATAGTGGTTGTTGACCTTGTCCTTGAGACCCGTGTCGCCGATTTGATCGAGACCGTGGAACTGGTCGAGATCGACGGAGTAGCCGTCGGGCATGAGCAGACGATGGAAGGTCACGGCAAGCCGCTTCTGGCCTAGACCACCAACCTTTTGAACGTCGCCGAGTATGAACGTGCCCTCCGGTATCAAGAGGTGCTGACCATCATGGCTGTAGACAGGGTCGGTGACCATGACTTTCAATGGCCCTGCGAACTCGCCATCGAGACGGTTCGCCAGTACCGTGTCGATGGTCGTTCCCTCGAAGACGACATAAGGTTGGCCGTGGGCGTTGTTGACATTGACCTCCGGCGCACGCTTCTTAGTGGCGTCGGCAGTCGGCGGAGTGGTAGAGGCCGCTGGTTGCGGAGGCGAGGCAGAATGCGTTGCCGCCGGTGCATTGCCCAAATCCGCCGATGCGTCGTCATCGGACGGAATCGGCGCACGGGGCGTCTGCCCCGCAACCAGGTTCGACACAAACCGAGACTTGAACGAAAGCTCCTTTTCGGCGTCCGCGACTGGGTCGGTGGGTGGCGCTGGCGCAGCCTGCGGCGGCGGCATCATCATCGGAACCGTTTGCTCAGGCGCAGCATTGGTGGCGGGCGCATTGTTATTTGCCGCCATCTGCCGCGCCTGGTTATTCTGGCGTTCGTCGGCGCTCAGGTCCTGCTCCAACTGCTGAATCTTTTTCTGATTCATATCGTTGGAGGCAGAGAGCGGCGAGTTACTCGCGTCCTTGGGCGTGGGCTTGGCGTGGTTTTTGGAGAACATAACCGCCATCAGGATGAGCACAGCGAGTCCGGCAATGACATAGCCTTGCGCCTGCTTTGGAACGACGCCCTCCGGGAGAACGCGCTTGTCGCGGAGTGCCGGAGCCGGCGTGGAAGGTTGAACTTCAGGTATTTGGTTATCTTCTGGCACCGGCGTCACCTACTGCCCTTTCCGCTGAAAGCCCAGCTTGTGTTTGCCGATCTGGAGATAGCCCCTATCGACCACCGTGGGGATGACGTAGGTGCCGTCTTTGAGCTGGAAGGTGATGAGGTCTGGCTTGCCGTCTTTCAACTCGTAGACAGAGAACTTCTCCGACGCCGACGACTTGATGTAGGTGAACTTGTCGTCGTGATAAATAGCCGACACCGCGAACGGCTTCTCTTGCTTGAAGACGTAATCGAACTGCAACGCCTGGGTCGGATAGTCGGAACGAAACTGTTCGACCGCTTCGCTTGCATGAGACTGAGCGGCCTGAGCCTGGGCGCGGGCCGACTCTACCTCCGTTGCCGAGACGAGCTTGTTGGCGCCGTTGGCGGCAGCAAGCGAGGACGGATCGGATGGCTCGATGACGACCTTGAGGTCGGGGTTAGCGGAATCGGTGTCGTCCAGAGTGAACGAATACACCGTGCCCTTATCGGTGATGAGGTTGAGATTGGACTGGATGCCTTCCTTGGCAGGATGCAGGAAGCAGTAGTTGCCGACCGTGTCGATGATCCAGAAGTCCTTGTCGCCGGTGGCAACTTCCAGAATCTTCTCCGTGCCAGGAAGTTCGATGAGCGTGGTGTAACGCATCTTCGCGTGAACACTGACGATATCGTTGGCGTGGTACTTGACGATGCGGGCGGACTGCTGACCGTGGGCAACAGTCGCAGCGAGGCCGAGCAAGAGCGGGATAATGGGTGTGCGGTTCATGTTTCTCCTTAGTGGTTGAGGGGGTTGGGGTAATCCTTGGCCAGTTGCAACAGTCCCTGCTCCGGGCCAAAGCGTGCGAAGTAATCCTGCTTGCGGATGTTGTCGCGGGCGTTGTTGGTCGCGATCCAGTAGGTCAGCGCGTCAACTTCGAGAACCAGCTTTTTCGTGCCGCGCGGCTGCATCAGCAGCAGCTCGCGCTTGGGCACCAACGATTCCAGCAATTCAAGCTGGGTGTCGTTCAACTGGAAGATTTCGGCATACATCTTGCGGTCAATATTCGGGTTCGACAGAAAGATTTTGGTCGGGCAGGATTCGTTGACGATGTGCAGCATGTCCGAATCGGCCAACTCGACCACGGACTGCGTCGCCAGAATCATCGCGGCATTTTTCTTGCGCCATGTTTTTTCGGCGCGGGTGATCCAGTCCCGAATCGTCTTGTTCTTCAGGAATATCCACGCCTCGTCGATGACGAAGACTTTGAAGGTGGCCGTGTTCTCCCGACGCTCGATCTCAGACGATGCCCGCTGGAGCACATAAAACAGCAAAGGCTCTAACACGTCCGGGTATTCGGACCATCCATCGAAGTTGAAGGTCTGAAAACGGGCAAAGGTGAGGGTGTCCTCTTTGTTGTCGAAGAGATGGCCGAACTGCCCCGCCTGCGTCCAGCGGTGCAAACGTTCTCCGAGCGGACCGAGGATGGACACGAAGTTCGTGAGCGTCCGTATGTCGTCGGGGAGCTTGTAAGCACGCTCGATAGCTGCAAACAATGCCCGCTCGTCGGTCATGGTGAGTTCGTAGCGCCCACCCGCCTCGATCAGCACCCGCAAGAACAAGTACAGAAAATTCATGTTCTCGTGCGTCGGCTCCAGCGAAAACGGATTGATGCTGAAGCCGGGATTCTTCAAACCCACGTTCAGATACGTTCCGCCGAAGACCCGCGTCAGCGTTTCATAGCTGCCGCCTAGATCGAAGATGAACGTGAGCGGGTCGTACTTCTGGAGTGACTGGAGGGTGAACGATAAGCAGAAACTTTTGCCCGAGCCGGTAGCGCCCAGCAACAGCGTGTGCGCCACATCCCCGCTGTGCAGGTTCATGTAATACGGTGTACCGTGGGTCGATTCAAGAACGGCGAGGTACTCGCGTTCAAGGTGCGAGTTCCACTGGGAACCGGTGTCCACGGTAAACAGAAACGAGAGGTCGGAGTAGTTTGAGTTCAACGCGAATTGCTTGCGGAGGTTGAACTGCCGATTGCCTGGAATGGTCGCGAAGTAAGCATTGAGCAGGTTGTAGCGTTCCTCATAAAGCAGACCGTCATGCTGCGTAAAGAGCTTTTGGAACTCTGCGACGGCGCTTTCGACCTTGGCACGGTCTTCGTCGTAGACGACGACGGACAGAGTGTACTCGCCGAAGCTCTTGCCTTCCATGCCGATGGCGGTCAGAGCACCACCCAACTCAGAAACAGCAGCGGCCTTCGAGTCATCGACCAAAGTGTCCTGTGGCCCAGAGTTCTTGCTGTCCTGAAGATTCGAGACGAAGCTGGTTTTGGAATTGTGATGATGACGCCGGCGGCTTGCAATCTCCTTGCGGGCTTTGGTGTTGTCGATCGGATGCCACTCGGTAACGAGATGAAAGTTCGCCGGAATATCAAACAAGCCTTGCAATAACAAAGGCCGCGTTTCGCTGGGAAGCTCTTTCAGCGTCATCACGCGCAGGTAGTCGTCGTCCATGCGGAGATACCCGCGCTGGGCTTCCATCTCTGAGTCGCAGACCTGCCAGTCGAGGTGTCGGGTGCTAAACAACCGACTCTGCTGAAACTTGGAGGGGCGGAGGTTCACGAGACGCCGGATAGTCCGGAAGGTCTCCTCCGCCCCTGACAGCTCGACCTTCATGAGGTCGTTTAGCTGCCCACTCAAACTCTGCACCTTCTGCTGCAAGCGCAGTCGGTCGTGCTCGACCTGTTCGTACATCAAGGTGCGCTCTTTATTACCGGAGAACAGGGCATAGAGGTCATGTACAGCCGACCGTGGGTTTTTCGGCAACTGCGCCAGCGCGTGCAGCAAGCCGGTCTTGGTATAGCTGCCGTCAATCATGACGACCCAGTAAATCTCGATGGAGTACAGCCGATCCGCCTTGGACTTGAGGAACGCTGTACGTTGTTCCACCGATGCCCGAGTGAGACGGTTGTCGTAATCGGTGTGTGGGATTAGAGGACGGTTACGCTTGAAGAGAATCTGATACAGCCGCGTCTTGTCATCGAGCGACCTAAATGCGGCCTCCACGCGCTTCGCCGCGTAATCTCGCCCCGCATGATCGAGGCTTTCGTAGTCGATCCCCTCGATCTTCAAGACCGCCCCGAGATCGCCCGACTTGGTCAGAAACGAGTGCTCGTCCCAGAAGCCGAACAGGTTGACCTGCGCGGCGAACGATCCTGCCTCATCCCAATCCCTCGTAATGTTGCTAGTTCTGAACACGGCTGCTCCTGATCGTGATGGCGGTGGTATCTGACTTCATGGGGTCGTAACGTCGGCGGAACTTGGAACTGTTGAGCAGCACGCGAAGAATCTCTATGTCATGCTTGGTGGCAATGCGGGCGACGATGGTGCCGACGATGAAAAGGCCAATGCCACCGAAGAGCGAATGGAAGAGCGAGAAGATCGAACCTCCCGAGATCAGAGCGACGAAGAACAACCGTCGCTCCGCTCCCAAGACAGTCAGCGGACGGTTCATGGCCTTGAATACCGGGTTCACTCTGCCGTCCATTGACCGAGACATGGATCACCTCCTCTCTTTCTTGGCCTAGCTGGGGAACAACCAGGCCATGAAGTTCACTGCACCGACCGCCATACCGACGCCGAAGATGATTCCGGCGAGGGTCTTCTTGGACTGGCCTTCGCCGTAGGCGAACATCAGTCCGCCGACCACGATGGCAACGAGCGAGAGCGCGTTCGCAATCGTGCCGGTGAAGGCGGTTTTGAGGACAGTAACGGCGTTGTCCCACGGATCGCTCGTGCTCTGGGCGTACACGGGCAGCGCCGCGAACGCGAGCAAGGCGGGGGCAAGCAGGGTGAGAGGACGTTTGAGTGTCCGGCGGCTACGAAGGAATCGGATGCGAAGACGCACCTTCATAAACGGTTCTCCTTTGTGAAATGGCTGCCAAGCTGAGCATTCGGCGGCCTGCTGAATGTGAAGGTAGGTCGCTGGGCAACGTCACAACGAGAAATGTTTTCCGCTCAATTTCCAGAAGGGAAAGAACGATTCGTCGGGTAGGAGTTACGACTTCATGCGAAGACTGGGCATGCCTCGGCAGGCGGAAGGAGCATCCGGCGGGGTGAATTTTATTTCTAGATGTGGGGTAAGCTCGGACGGAAAAATCTGGCGGACGATGTCCAGGACATTATCCGGCCACAAGGAACGCCTGAGGTCTGGGTGGGGGAGCTCTGCTCAATAACTCCCGTTGATCTTCCGTCGTGTCCGAACGTTCTTAGGACTAAAGTGTGCCCTAAAGGCCAGCCAATGCTAGCTGTGGCTTGGATTTTGCGAAATGGCTTTCCCAGTTCGAACGGACGGATGCAGACCGGTCGTTTCGAAGTTTGGAGCCTCCAGCTGAAATCGCCAACGGAGTGGGGTCGTCAAGGCGGACGAAAAAGGGCTCGATCAGAGTTGCACGAAGGGATACCTCATATACCCGCGCCTTACCCGCAGAACTTTTCACGCGCTGCACGACCGACGTCACTTGCGATGCCCCGACCGGACGGCCTGTCAGGATATTGCAGAGGCCGCTGTAGACGATCTTGTCCACGGATGGAGCGAGACGAAGAGGCTCTTTACTAAAACAGACTAGCGCGTAATGTGCAACGCGAGGACTTTCGGGGTCAAACCGACTCGTTATCAATGAGTGATCCGGTACGCGGAAGGATTCACCACTGAGCGTTTGACCAGATGTCCACGCCACTACCGCGGGAGGGGCCACATCTTGCGCTCTCGGCGCGGACTTGATCGGGCTGAACAAAACCTGAGGACAAGTCTCTCGCTGTAGCAGTTCTCTCATCGAAGGACCAACGGCATTACCGATACCCCAGAAGAACATTCCGTTATTAGCGCGCCGCTCTTCTTCTTTGCGGGCAATGATCTGTTCGATTGACTGAGCTGCCTCAGTACCGAATCGGGTCCAGCAGAAATGATCAGGAATTGGCATAGGGTTCGCCCTCCAAAGATACTGTACGATCGATATGCATTATCATTCAATATGGCGCTGCTTGATCATCATCGGCTAAGTGCTTACATGCGGAACGCTCGGCTCTCACAGGTCGAACTCGCAAAGCTTGCTGGCGTTAGTCAGGCGACCGTTTCTAGAGCTTTGCGCGGCACCAATCAGAAGCATAGCGATGCACGAAAGAAGCTATTCACTTATGCAGGATTAGATGACCACTACGGCTCAAGTTCCACAGCGAGGGGAATCAACTTAGTAACCGCCGCGTTCTCTAAAATTTGGGATGGCAGTGATGCGCATGCACTTGCAGTAGCCAAGATAATTGAGTCTCTCTACGGCCTCAGACCTGACAAGGAGTAGCGCCATGGCGTACAAGCCGGACAGCAATGCGATGATCCTCAGGCGTCGTCTCAAACAGATAGGTTTGAGCGACCCCGCAGTGAATGCTGCTTGGCCGTCCTGGTGGAGCGATGACGCCGAAGGCTCTGCTTCAGCCGAGACGGAACTGCGTTTTTCCTTGGCCAGGAAATTAGGGCTAGATGCTCGCTCATTGATTGATGAAGCGGAGAGCCCACGATTTGTTTGGAGAGATGAAGCTCGATTCAAGCACTTAACTACTGAAGACGAGCAAGAACTTTCCGCGATTAGTTCCTTTGGGAAGGCGCTTGCAAACGCCCTAGTCTCAGCCACGCCAGTGAATCAACCGGTGCCTCTTCCCGAGGCGACCGTATTGAGAGCAATCCTTCTCCGTCACGGAGAGCGTCCTTTTGTGCGTCTCTCTGATTTACTTTCTATAGCTTGGTCCGTCTCAATTCCGGTTGTTCATCTTAGGGTCTTCCCACTTGAACAAAAGAGGATGGCCGCCATGGCTGTTAGTACAGGGACAAGAAACGCGATCCTGTTGGGTAAAGATTCCACCTACCCAGCACAAGTCGCGTTTTATCTAGCCCATGAACTCGGGCATATCGCTCTTGGACACCTCAAATACGGTCATGTCCTTGTTGACATGGATTCCCAGTTAACCAGCCCTGTTGGAGATATTGAAGAGGCTGAGGCAGACAAATTCGCATTGGAGCTCCTTACAGGACAGGCAAATCTCACCGTCCTGCCGTTTAGCAAGCACTACACAGCTCGGCAACTAGCTGGAGACGCACTGAACATTTCTGCAGAGCGGCAAATAGAACCCGGAACATTGGCCCTTTGCTTTGGATATTCCTCGGGCGACTGGCCGACAGCTATGGCGGCAATGCGTCACATCTACGCTAATCCAAAGCCGGTGTGGAGTGAGGTTAATCAGATCGCGAATAGGCAGCTGTCGTTTGCAGGAGTCTCTGAGGACACCGCGTCGTATATCTCTGCTGTCCTTGGGAGATTGCCTGGCTCATGAAAACTTTAGTAGACAACGATGTGATTTTGAAAAGCAGTGTCTATGACCTCTTAAAGGTATTGCTCACGGCGCCCTCCGAGGCGCATGAGCCGGTCGGGGTTCTGGGGGCTGCGAGATACGTCATTTCCGACGCACTCGTGAAGCGAAGCAAAGTGCTCGCTCCGGAACCGATTATTGCTCGCATGTTGGCATTTCTAGACGATAACGAAATTCTAGAGCCAACACACGAGGAGCAAGAGCTGGCTGCTGAATTTGAATCCCTTGCACAAATGGCAGGACTCGCTTTGGATACCGGGGAGAGTCAGTTGTGCGCAATCTTGATCGTCCGCCACGTTCCCCTTCTCATCACGGGCGACAAGCGAGCCATTATCGCTTTAGAGAACCTTTTGGATAGTCACGTGAGCATGGCGGCATTGATTGGGAGGGTCCGATGTTTCGAGCAACTGATCAAATTTTCTCTAAACGCGCAATCTGACCCAAGGATTCGGACTTCCATCTGCGCCCACAAAGATATCGATAAGGCATTGTCCATTTGCTTCAGCTGTGCGTCCGGGAATACCGATATGGACAGCGCACACATAGCACTTGAAAGTTATATCAACGCACTGCGAGTCGAAGCGCCCAGGCTTCTCTGTATCTAAGTCTTGTTGCGGACGTATACGGCGTAGGGATCACAAATCTCGGCAACAAGCGCGATATGCACCGAGCGATCTTCCGCTCCTTCAATGGGCTCCGCAATCTCCAGACATGCTTTGTCAACTCTGCCTTTGATGTATTTGCTGCCAAGTTTTCCCATGCTGTTTCCGATGGCAACCTTAGTATCCCGGAGCGATAAATCAAATTCCTCTTTGCGTAGGTTCTTGATCATCAATGCGTAGCGAGACCCACGAACCGCAATTTCCGGAGGGATGACATTCCACGTTTGTCCATCCAGAGACCATTCATCCGCCCGTACAGGTTCTGCGAAGTGTTTGGAATTGATCTCTTCCATGCACAAGTAGATGATTTCACCACGTTCTTCGCAACTCCTCGCAAACGGCTGCACACTGTTTTGTGGATGGCAGGTTCCCCCTCCATATCCCCACATCGCGAAACCCGCCTGCTCAATCTCTTTGGTTTTACGGTTGATGATGTCTTCCAAAGTTTCTTGAGCATGAATTCCTACCTTCATGTACAGGAAACCTTGGCCTGGTTTGAGTATCTGTGTCATTTGATAGGCTCCAGCAGCTCAAAGGAATACTCGCCTTCTTGAGCTTTCCCGTAATCGAGCCGCTTTTTCTCAATCACATACTTTACTCGTGGCGCTAAGCCCTTGCCGTAAAAGTTGGCAAGGCGCTGGGGGTCTGCAATAGGCGCGCTCTCGGACGGAGGTTTATTTCCAGGCAGGCCCTTGATGACGAGATTGCAGGACTTGAGATCGGGTGCGTCATCCAGATGGTAAAGATGCAACATCGACATCATCTTCTGCACGAAGAAGTTTGAACTGAGGGCGAACCGCTGTATATTTGCCAATACTCTCTGCGGCCACTCAAGCTCAGCATCATCGGCGACGACAATCATGCCTTCGCCGGCATATCCAGTTGCTTCCATACCCCGTTGCACGAAAACGTTGACGCTTTCCCCATCGTTGCTGGCACCCCAAGGTGGATTTGTGTAGAAACAATCGAAGTCGGTCGGCCCCGGGAATTTATCGAGACAGTTGTAATTGTGCGATCTCAGAATGTCGAGTTGCTCTTTGTCAGCAAATCGGGTAACCGCGCTGCAAATGCGTTGGTCGAAGTCGAAGACTACAATCTCAGATGGGCCGTAGTCGATGATTCCGCGTTTATGAAGATATGCGACGCAGATGCTAATGGCGTCGCCATCGCCAATAAAGGCCAATCGTTTCCCATCGGCCCAGCGGGCAACTAGCTCGCTTTGGAGAACCATGTCTCCCGACTTCATATAGATTTGGTCAAATTCGCGAAGTGGTCGGGGACGATTTTGTACAACGTCCGATACGGCGTTTATGGCCGCTTTCAAGTCGATGTCTCGTTTTTCTACGCTAGGATTCGCCATCAGTCTCGGAACTCAGGAGTGCGGAGAAGCTCGCTGGAGTATCCCAGCAGGGGCCCGTGACGAAGAGCGGCGGCGGTCTTTAGTGGTTTAGGAAAGCAGCCAGCAGCTTTAATGCTTGATTCAGAACATCTTCTTCCGAAAGTTGAGTTGTGTCCAGTACAAAAAAAGGGCAACCGCAGGAGATGGCATAGACAACGCCGACGCACTCCTGAAGCTGTTGGTGTTCCTGTGCCAGTTCTAGACTTACAACCTGACGGCCCTTGCGATCCTCCGACATGCGTTCGAGGAGAGCCGCCGAGTCACACCTCAGTACAAATACGACATCAAGCTTTAGTCGACTCAGCTGCTCGTTTGAGAATGGAACAGCGCGGAAACCATAAGATTCCCGGGTTACGGCATGTGAATCCAATACGACATTTGAGGTAGAACGGAGCTTCGAGATCTCTTCAATCACTCGTTCATCAAGGTTGGACACATCAGACGGACTAATTACATCAGCCGAATGCGCTCTTAGGTTCTCGTAGGAGATGTCAATCCCTTCAGCGGACTTCTGATTCAACAAGAGGCGTCCATAATCGAAGTCCACAAGATTGGAGATACGGGCTGTCAAATTTCGGCGAAGAGTGCTCTTCCCAGTGGCCGGGGCGCCTGTCAGCAGGATCACCTTTCCCATCGCAACCTCCTTAGCGCAATCCTGAATCGGGTATGTCGCTGAAGGAATCACTCTAATGGCACGCTAGTTCAAAGACAAGGATTACCTTTGTGGCCATGATGGGGTTGCGCTAAGCGTTTCGTTCATGAACGGAATCTGCACGGAAACAAAAAGATTTGGTGATGAGGGATCTCGCTGCCAGATTTACCAACTGCGAACTATCAGCCAATAAGTGATTTTGATCGAGCCCGTCGGGTGGGAGGGTGTAGTCGCTCCTGCTGTGCAGGAGCAGCACCCGGGGTGGGAAGGACGGGCGCAAAAAGGGGCCTGCTGGTTTGCAGGCTCCTTCAAAAAAAGACGAAGGCTAAGCAACCTTCGTCTTCGTCGAGGCTTTGGGTAGAGCTTTAGCAACGGTCTTCTTCGTGCTGTTGGCCTTCTCT
>Ga0302305_1000288_pt1 | contig 31731 bp, 30 predicted proteins | sample III_Palsa_E2_3_FD_198764 | JGI IMG/M metagenome (GOLD analysis project Ga0302305, IMG submission 198764) | Peat permafrost microbial communities from Stordalen Mire near Abisko, Sweden - III_Palsa_E2_3 | ecosystem: Environmental > Terrestrial > Soil > Palsa > Peat permafrost | place: Sweden... | reverse complement strand
AGCCCAGCGCGACCGGGTTGGCTTCGCCGGCATTGCAGAGAATGGCGATCGAAAGATGCTGGTCGGGGAAGCGGGCGAGCCAGGCGCGATATCCGGCGGTCGCACCCGAATGCGAGATTTCAGCTATCCCGTGGTAGCTCTGATTGAAGAGGCCACGCGCATAGGCAATGGTCTGCCCGTCATTGAGCTGGGCGGAGCGCCTGATTTCGGTCGAGACGAAAGTACCGAGCTCATTATTGGTGAGCGCATCGTTCCAGCGCAACAGGTCGCCGACCGTGGTCAGAAGTCCACCATTGCCATAGATGTCCTCGAAGGGCATGTCCTGGCGATACGAGCCGTCCTTTGTCGGCTCGTAGCCGATGGCGCGGCCTTTCACGATCCGTTGAAAGTCGTCGCGCCACTGCGTATGTGTCATTCCTAGCGGAACGAAGACGTGGTCGTGGCTGAATTGGGCCAGACTCTGGCCACTGACTCTTTCGACGATGAGGGCGAGAAGATTGTAGCCGGTATTGGTATAGGAATATTCGGCGCCCGGCTTGTAATTGAGATGCTTCTGGCGGGCGGCGATGTCCAGCGCCTCGATATTGGTGTAGGTGCGGGTCGAACGCGGCCAGCCCGCGATCGCCTCGATGCTACCCCAATCGCGCAACCCGCTGGTATGGCTGAGCAGTTCGTTGATCGTGATCGGTGTACCGTAATCCGGCATCTCCGGCAGGTATTTCCGGATGTCATCAGTCAACTTCAGCTTGCCCTGATCGGCCAGTAGAAGGATCGAGGCAGAAGTGAACTGCTTCGAGACCGATCCGGCCTCTGACACGCTGCCGGGCGTAAAGGGAATATCGTGTTCGAGATCAGCCGATCCATAGCCGCGCAGAATGGCGGCCGCGCCTTCACGCAAAATGCCGATCGCGCAGCCCGCACCGTCAGGGCGGTTGAATCTCTGGAAGATCGTGTCCAGCGCCGTGGTGACGTCCGGTTGGGCTTGTTGGGCACAGGCCATACTCGAGGTCGCCGTGCCGCAGAGCGCCGCGATCAGGATTTTGCAAAGCACACGATTCATGGTGTCACACCTCGGCGCTCTGCCGCTTCGCTGAAACGGATAGGCCATTTCTCAAGGTTGCACAGCAGTATCAGTGACTAAGCGCCGAATCGGCATGTCACTGATGCCGAACGCCCAGGGCACAACCCGGTGTGTCTGCGTGGTTCCACTTCTGAAAGATCGCGTCCACCTTCGCCGGCAGGTCCGGAGCGTCAGAAGATGTCTGATTGGCCGCATGGTCGATCGTTTATCTGGCCGCCGCCGGATTACTCACCGCGGACTCCGTCAATGCGATCCGAGTACGCTGTATATCCACTTCCACCATACATCCCATCGGCAAGAGCCATTGGGGATCTGTATGCCCGAAGTCACAATTGGTAATCACAGGCATATCGGGACGACCGGCCTCAACGCCGATTGCGGTCCTCACGGCATCATCGAGCGCCTGCTTTTGGGATGCGTCGTAGCCGCGCGCCCGCCCGACCAGCAATGCCGCAACATGATCCAGGTTCCCGGCGGCCGCCCATGATCGCAGCACGCGACTGTACAGTTCGGGCGGGGGCACCTCCTCGGATCCCTCGATAAACACGACGGCGTCGCGCCAGGCCTCGGGTTTCGGCCACCAGGGCGTCCCCTTCACCATCTCCAGAATCTCCAGACACCCTCCCCATAACACGCCCCGCCTCAGGCACTGCCCTTGAACCACGCGCGGCCCGCTATCGGAAACGAGAGGCTTTGTTCGAGTGGCATTTTGCGGATTTGACCAGTCCTCGTATCCGTCACAGAAAACCCCAAACGACGGGTATTCGAAACTACTGGCCGCACCAAACAGAATCGATGTGAACTGCTCGAGGAAAGTGCCCGGATACGATGCGGCCTGAGCCAATCCGCCCATGACGCTTGGCCCGTGAAATGCTACGTGTCCTAAGGATCGCAGATACACCAGAAGTGTGCAGGTGTCAGAGTAACCCAGCACGATTTTCGGATTATCGGCAAGCAGCTGTGAATCCAGCCTGGGTAGCAATCGAACGGAATCCTCGCCTCCAATGGAGGCGACGATGGCGCGAACGTCTTGGTCTGCAAAAGCGGCGTGAATGTCGCTCACGCGGTCCTCGACGGAGGCCTTCGCCGCGCGCGCCGACGGGTACTCCCGCACTACCAGTCCGAGGCCCCTGAGCGTATTGAGGCCAGCCTCATAGGTGGCGGGGAATAGTGCAGGTCCGCCCCACGATGGGGAGACAACGGCAACAACATCACCTGGTCGAAGTCGCTGGGGCTTAACTGCCACGGCATAAATTCCGATTCATGGTGCGATAGTATTCCATAGGGCGGCACCGGCGGCACTGCCCCCGGATTCGGGGTACGAGAAGCGGGTCACTCAGGAATATCGAAGCGGCGGATCATGGCTTGAAAGATCGGATTGGGCTGCAGCCTGCGGAACAAGGGATCGCCCTTCAATAGGGGTAGGAAGAAATCGTGGTTCCGGTAACACTGCTCGAGCAGCGGCATGGCGTGATCCGCATCGCCGCGGCGCGCGTAGAAGATCGCCAGGTCGTGGCAGGCAGTGCCTCCCCCGAACCTCTTTTCTGCGATCTGCTGTTCCTTCTCGGCCTCTGCGTGTTGACCGAGCGCGTCGAGCATCACCGGGCGCAGAATCGCACTCTCCTCCTCATCGCGGCCCTGCTCGACACTGTTGAGGGCCGCTTTCGCGTCTCCGGCCGTGAGCTGCACCACCGCCAGCTGATAATGGTAAAAGGCGGCCCTCGGATTCAGCGTGAGTGCCGTCTGAAAGGTCTCGATCGCGTCCTGCTCGCGGCCTGCGAACCAGAGGGTCTGTCCCAGCTGCTCGTAGGTCGAGGCGGAAAGGGGGTCGCGGCGAACCACCTCACGACTGAGCCGAATCGACTCATCGTAGTGGCCACACAGCTCCTCCAGCTGCGCCAGTATCAGCAGCGCCCCCACGTTGTTCGGGTCCGAATCGAGGGCTCGATGCGCCTCGGTAAGAGCGTCGCGGATATTCCAGTCCGACCAGAGCAGCTGCGACTTCATCGCGTGCGCATCGGCCAGCGTCGGATCGATGGCAAGCGCACGCTCTATGGCCTGCGTGACGAGCGGCCTCACCTCGGCGGCCGGCATGTCGTCGTAGGTGGTTGACTGCAAACGGGCGAAAGCAAGCAACGCCCAGGCCCGCGCGAACTGAGGATCCTCGGCCACCGCCGCCTGAAGCTGCGTGAGCGCCCCGTGCAGTCCGGCGCGAGTTTCGCTTCTCAGTCCCATTCCGGCTGTGAGGTACAAGCTGCGCGCCTTCGAATTGCTGCTCAACGGGTCGCGGAGACTGTCCTCTGCGACGAGCGAGGCCTGCAGGTGCGAGACCACGGCCCTTGCGATCTCGGTCTGTGTCGCAAACAGGTCATCCGGACGACGCTCGTAGCTCGCGGACCAGACGTGATAGCCGGTATCGGTGCGAATCAGTTGCACCGTCACGCGTATCAAGGCACCGGCCTTGCGGACGCTGCCTTCCAATACGCTGGCAGCCCCCAGGGCGTTGCCGATCTGGCCGACTGGCATCGAGTGATCCTTGAAATAGAAAGCCGACGTTCGAGCACTGACACGCAGGTCCGGGACCTGCGAGAGGAGCGAGGTGATCTCCTCCGTCATCCCGTCGGCGAAGAAGCCTTCGTCCTTCTTCTCGCTCAAATCAAGGAAGGGCAGTACTGCAATGGACTTCGGGTTCAGGGGCCCTGCTTTCCCGGCAAGCATTGCCACAGCGCTCAACGGTGGGGTCGGGCTGGCGTCGAGCTGCATCGTCTGCCGGTGCCACCAGGCGAAACCCGCGGCCAAGAGCACTGCCCCGGCGGTGGCGGCGACGAGTGGCAGGCGAGGAAATCTGCGCGTCGCGGCCGCGCTTTGGATCCCTAGCGCCTCGCCTGACACATCCGGGACGGGGAGCACGGCAGCCACGAAGCGGTAACCGCGACCGGGAACCGTCACGATGAACCGGTGCTCCTCAGGCCGTTCGCCCAGCACCCGGCGCAACGCGAAGATGTGCTGGTTGAGGTTGTTCTCCTCGACCACTACCTTCGGCCAGACGGCCGCCATCAGGGTCGGTTTGTCGAGCAGCTCACCGGGATGCTCGAGGAAGAAGAGCAGGAGGTCGAACGCCCGGGAGCTCAGGGGCAGTGGGCGGCCTGTCGCAGTGAGCAAAAGCAGGCGCTGGTGCGCATCAACGCGGAAACCTCCGAATTCGTACACGGTCCGGCGCACTGGCTTGTCCACGAGGCTCCTCTATCTGCGATTCATGATACCTCCGGCCTACCCGGCCATGCGTGTGTGTTAGGGGAGTGGCACACCCGACAGTTCGGCGCAGATCGCGACGAGGCGATCCTGAAGCGCCGCGTCGTTGGCCTGCGGGTTAGGGGCGCGGGGTCGCTTGTGGTAGAAGTAGTGGCCGGTCACCCTTGCTTTCGGTTCGTCGCTGGCGGCGAGCCACGCCTGGGTGAGATGCGCCTGGTCCAGGTCATCTGGCGCACCGGCTCCTCCCATCTTGGTAGGAACCCAGCCAGGCTCCATTGAGTTTGACAAAACATCCGGCCAGCGTCGGGCCACGGCGAAGGCCAGTACGGTGTCGTGCAGTTTGCTTTCGGCATAGGCCGTCGAGCCGTTCCAGCCGCGCTTTTTCCACAGGATGTCGTCGAGATTGGCGTCAGCACGATGGTGCATGCCGGAGCTGAGATAGACGAGTCGGTGTGGTCGCTCGATCAACGCGGTCAGGATATAGGCTGACAGTGTGTTGATCGCGAACACATGAGGCAAGCCATCAGCGGTCAGGCGGTGACCTTCGCGGTAGCCGACGGCAGCATTGTGAATGACTGCATCGAAGCGGCCGAGTTCATTGACGCGCGCGGCGACCTGCTTTGCGCCGGCGATAGACTCAAGGTCACCCTCCACGATGGCTTCGGCCCTGGGCAGCGAGCTCCTGGCGTCCTCGGCCCGGGCGGCGTTACGCGCGTGGAGGATGACCTGGTGGCCCTGATTGATGAGCAGTTCAGCAGCCATCAGGCCAAGACCGGTTGAAGAGCCGGAAATGAAGACGCGGGACATGGTACTTCTCCTTAGGATCGGGGGCTGCGGGCAGTAACGGCGAGTGTGGCACCGAGGAGTGCGCAGATGGCGCCGAACAGATATACGGCGGGGTAGCCGAACTGCCCGGCGATCACGCCCGCCGCAGGGCCGGATAGGCCGTAGGCAATATCGAGGAATGCCACGAAAGCGCCCATGGCACTGCCGCGGTTGGCCGGGAGCACCCGCTTTAAGGCCTCCACTCCGAGCGCCGGAAAGACCAGCGCGCAGCCCAGGCCTGTGACGAGGGCACCGGCAAGCGCGAGGATCTCGCGGTCAGCGCCCCACAGCATCCCCTGCCCGATCGCCTCGATGACCAGGGACCACCATGCGACGCGATAGCCACTCATGCGGTCCGGCAGGGATCCGAGGACCACGCGAACGAAGATGAAACCGATGCCGAAGGCGGTCATGACGAGGCCCGCATGACCCCAGCTGCGCGCCGCGAAGTAGAGTGAGGCGAACGCGGTTAGACCCGACAGGCCGACGCCCTGGAGCATCAGGCCAAGACCCTCCCGCCAGATCTGGCCAATCACCCGGTAGAAGGGCAGGCGCTGACCGGCGGGGCTGGTGTAGGAGCGTTCGCGGAACGCGAGGGCCATGGCAATGAGCGGTGCGATGATGCAGGCGAGCATGGCCGCCTCGAGCCCGTAATTCTGATAGAGCGCCATACCGATCGGCGCGCCGATGGCGAGCGCCGCGAACATGGCAATGCCCGTCCAGGACATCGACATTCCCGCGCGCGCCGGGCCGACCGAGGCGATCGACCAGGAGACACAGCCGGTGACGAGCTGGCTCTCGCCGAAGCCGGCGACCAGGCGGCCGACGACTACGATGCCGAGGCCAGTCGTTGGGGAAAACCCTGGCACGGCGGCAACGAAATAGAGCAGCCCGCCTAACGCGCAGACCGCCGCGCCCTGCAGTGCCGAGCGCCTGCCGCCATGGTGGTCGGTGAGCCTGCCCGCATACCCACGCGTCCACACCGTCGCGAGGAACTGGATGCCGATGACCAGCCCGACGATCAGAGTGCTGAAACCCAGTTTGTCGTGGACGAACAGCGGTATCACGGGTAGCGGCAGGCCGACGGCGAGATAACCGCAGAACAGACTCGTGATGATGCCCGGCGCGGGACGCGCGCCCTGTGCAGCAGGTGCTGACATGACAGCCTCCATGCGACTTTAGTTAATCGATGCGCCGAATAAGGTCCGGACGATACCCACTCGATTCGAGCAGGTAGTGGAGCGAGCTGGTCACATCGGCCGTGAGCTTGGCGATGTCGACGCCGACCAGCTGGCCGGCACGCTTTCGGATCGCGCCCGCAACCATCACGGTGTCTACATCGGAGCGCTCCACTGCCTGGACGATCGTGCCGATGGCATTGGTCACCGGAAACACCGCGACGCCATTGGTACGAACGGTAATGATGTCGGCCTGCTTGCCGGGTGTCAGCGTACCGATCTCGCGTTCGAGACCGGCGGCGCGGGCGCCGTTCACGGTCGCGGCCTTGAGCACCGCCTCTACCGATATAGGCGCGGGCACATTCGCCTCGCCCCGGAAGCGGCGATAGCGCATCGCCGAGCGCTGCTGCCCGAACAGCGCGTGCATCTCCCCGAAAAGGTCGCTGCCGAAAGCGGTGTCGAGGTCGATGCCGAGCGCCGGAGTCAGGCCGTGATCGATGGCCTGTTGGTAGGCGAAGCCCTCATCGTCGAAGCCGAACAGCGCGTCCGAGCGCGGATTGACGGTAATGTTGACGCCCGCGTCGGCAAGGATCTTCCACGTCTCCTGCGGCACCCGGGTGCAGTGGTTGAAGACATTGTGCGGACCCAGAACGCCGGGTTTGGCAAACTCGGGGCCCAGCTTGGCAAGGTCGCCGATGAATTCGGTCAGAATGCGTAGGTCGAGGTCGCGAGCGACCTTCCACCAGTCGAGCCTGAGCTGGCCGAAGAGGCCAACGCGAACCAGGCGGTCCCCATCGTTCCAGCGCCCGGCAAGACGCCTCAGATCCGCCGGCAAATGGGAAGTCGAGGCGTTCTTGTCCATCGCCGCGCCGACCATATGCAGGGCGCGGATACCCGCAGCATCGAGCGCGTCGAGTGCGGCATCGGTGTGTCCGGGACTGCGCGAGGAGTGACAGGCGTCGATGACCGTGGTGACGCCGGCATCGAGCGATGCAACCGCCGTCAGCTTCGTGCTCAGGTACATATCGAGCGGGCGGTAGTGGGCGCCAAGTTTCTCGGCCACGACATCGATATAGGCGAAGAGATCGTCGACATCGGGCAACATGCGGCGCATCACACCGAGCCACATGTGATGGTGTGCATCGATCATTCCCGGCATGACGATGCTGCCGCTCGCGTCGATTACCTCGGAGCCGTCCGCCTGGAGGTTCACGCCGACCGCGGCGATCCGACCGCCGTCAACCAGCACGTCGCCCGTCGGGAGATTGGGAACCGTGGGGTCCATCGTGAGGATGGTGCCGCCCTTGAAGAGGGTGCGGCCGGTGGTGTGTTTGCTCATTGGTCGACTCCTATCAACTGGCGCGATTGCCTTGCGACCGTTATCGCTTTGGCAGCGTCTTGAATCAAGCGACCTAATGTCAGATGATTCATGACTTAATATCAGGAGTAGGCCAATGGCGTTCGAGGGCAGGCTTTTGTCCGGAGTAAGCGTCCTGGCTGCGGTCGTTGATGGCGGCAGCTTCGTGAAAGCAGCGGCGCTGATCGGGCTCACTGATTCCGGCGTGAGCCGTGCGATCAGCCGCCTGGAGACCCGGCTGGGTGTGCGGCTGCTCGATCGCACCACGCGCTCGGTCACGCTGACTGATGAGGGACGCCGCTTCTACGAGGAGGTGAAGCCGCACTTGAGCGCCATCGAGGACGCGGCGATTGTCGCGTCCGGCGCAGGCTCGGCCGTGCGCGGCCGGCTCAGGATCGACATTGATCCCTTCTTCCTTCCGCTGGTCCTGGCCGGCCGGCTCGGTCCCTTCTGCGAACGCTACCCTGAACTGGCAATCGAATTCGTGACGAGCGAACGGGTCGGGGATCTGGTGTCGGAAGGCATCGACCTCGCCATCCGCTTTGGGCAACCGCGCCTCTCGACGCTCGTCGCGCGCAAGCTGATCGAGGCTCCGATCCTTACTCTAGCTTCGCCGCGCTATCTCGAGCGCTATGGCAAACCCAAGCATCCCTCGGATCTCGCCCGCCATCGCTGCCTGCAGTTCGTCGATCCCTATACGGGAAGGCCGTTCGACTGGGAGTTCATCCGCAGAAAGGAGGTCATCGAGGTATCGACCAGCGGCCCGCTGACGTTCACCGATCCCAAGTCCATGCTGGAGGAGTGTGTTGCCGGCACCGGGATCGCCCAGATAATCGGATGGGGCATCAAGGAGTTGCTGGCGAGCGGCGCGCTGATCGACCTCTTTCCTGATTGGCACGGCGAGCGCTTCCCGCTGTTCGCCTTTCATCCATCACGCCACTATCCGCCGGCCAAAGTCCGGGTCTTCATAGAGTTTTGCGTCCAGATTCTGCAGCAGCTGTAGTGCGAGGAGCCCCTACTGCGCGACCACTCCAATGGTTCTCAACCAAATCTCCACCAACCGCGGCCATTGAGCGACTGGCAGCTTGCTTGGCCGCAAGCCGAAGGCATGGCCGCCTTGCGCGTACAGGTGCATTTCAGTGGGGACGCCTGCCTTCTGCAGAGCAACATAGTAGGCCAGGGACTGCTCCACGCCGTCCACGTGATCGTCCTCGGCCTGGAGCAGGAAGGTGGGTGGCGTGTCGGCGCGTACGCGGATGTCCGGGCGAAGGCTCAAGTTGGTCTCGTCGCGGGTGACGTGGTCCTCGTCCTCGTGCGCCCATAGATGCCCGGGGTAGACGGCGATGGCGAAGTCGGGGCGGCAGCTTAGTTTGTCGGCGGCATCCACCGGAGCATACGTCCGCTGCGCGAAGTGCGTGCTAACTGCGGCCACCAAATGCCCGCCGGCAGAAAATCCGATGGCGCCAACCTTGTGCGGATCGACATGCCACTGCGCCGCGTGCTGGCGCACCAGCCCCAACGTGCGCTGCGCGTCCTGCAGCGCTGTCTGTACCTTCGGGTAGACGCGCCGATGGTTCGCGTCGTCCCACCACGGACCCGAACCCGGCACGCGGTACTTCAGCAGTACGCAGGTGATGCCGCGTGATGTCAGCCAGTCGCAGATTTCCGTTCCCTCCAGATCCATGGCGAGAAACTGGTAGCCACCACCGGGGAATACCACCACCGCCACCCCGGTGTTGCGGCCCTTGGGTGCATAGACCGTCAGTGTCGGCCGGCTGACATCGTTGACCCTGGGCCACCACTCGCGCCCTGGTGGGGGACCGACAGACTCTGGCTTCGGGTTGGGTATCGCATCCGGTACCGCGCCGGGCCAGACGGGCACCTGCACATTGCCTGGCGACGGCTGCCAGCCGTCCGCCTGTGCGAAATGGTGGGCGAACAGCATTGCACCCGGGAAAGATATCAGCAGAGTCGCTGCCAATAATAGTGCGGTAGTCACCAGGATCCTGTCCAGCGTAGGTCTTCTCATAGGCCCGCGCACAGGATCGGACGCACATCAATGTTATCCACGGTGTGGTGGTCGGAAGCTGCGAGCCTCACGCGCTCTATGCAGCTCGAAGGCCAAAGGCGCTGACGATCTCTCGAGCAATCAACGGGATTTCCTTCGGAACATGAAAGCCCGAGCACTTTGAGGTTTTGCGCAATGCCTTGATGTCCCGTTCCGTTCTCTCGGCAAACACATCGCACTCATCCTGACGCGGATCCATCCTGACGGTAGCGCCGTTGGAAGCGAAGTCGAGATAGCGATCTCGCTATTCCACGCGAACGATGCCGCTCGGATGCGCGGCATGGCGCCCTCCATTCGCACGATTCCTCGAAATCCCTTCGCGGTGTGCCCTACTCGAGGCGCAGCCTGTTAGATGGCAGGTTCAGATACGCTCCAAGGTCGCGCTGTGCAGCCTCAGCCATAATGCCTACCTCAACGTTTATTCCGGTACTTCGGAGCTTTGCAATTCCGGCACCATTGTTCCTCGGATCGGGGTCCACGATGGCGACGACGACCTTGCGAATTCCCTTAGCTATGATGGCTTCTGCACAAGATGGCGTCCGCCCGTGGAACGCACAGGGTTCAAGCGTCACAAAAAGAATGGCTTCCGCCAGATTGCCTTGGAGCCCCGCCATTGCGCCAATTTCGGCATGAGGCCCTCCTGGTGGCTGCGTGAATCCCCTTCCAACAATTACACCCGATCGGACGAGCACACAGCCCACTGGCGGATTGGGGAGACAATTCGGAAGCGCCTTCCTTCCCTCGGACAGTGCTTCCCGCATGTACGATTCAGCCTCCGCTGTTCGCCAACGACTTCTAGTGAGCGGGTCCATGCCAGTCAGCATAGCAAGGACAGCAGGCTGGAGAAATCGTCGAGAGATGCCGGCCCTGACCCGTTGCGGTCGCATTGCCGTAACAGGCGAAGAGCGCCCACTCCTTGAGTAAGCCGACAGGGGGCAGCCGGCAAGGCGATGGCAGCAGTGGATACTGCGCACATGGTCCCAGTGATCCAGAGATATTTAGTCCTACCGGACGCTCGGCATACTCCGAGGCATCCGCCCGGTCGCGAAAGGTTACTTTGCGGGTGCGGCAGTCGCGTCCGGAGGAACCGGCAAAGGCTGCCCAGGAGCGCGAAAAGCAATTTCCTTGCCCTCGGCCGTGACGAATCCATTCACAAAGCCGCCGTCGGCCCCGTCCTTGCGGGGATTGAAGCGCACTTTGATCTTGTCTCCCACCTTCAACATGGTGGGCCGCCAGCCTTCCCGGTAGAAGTTGTTGACACTGTGCCCTTCGAACATCACGTCGTGTAAATCGCCCTTCGCATCAGGCGTTGAGAGCGTCAGGCTCATGTGCGGATTGATGACACGAACTTCCCTGATGACCCCGTCTACCCACACACTCTTCGTGAAGTCGAACATGGCGGCGGAGTGATGCGCCATGACCTGTGAACTCGCTGCCGTGATCGCGAGGATCGCCACCAGCCCCAGATACAGTCCGCGATTCATATGCTTTCCCTCACGACGCTATTAGTAAGCCGGCGCCTTCGCCTTGCCGTTCTTGAGTGCATCCAGATAGTCGAGCCAGGCCTGCTCCGAGCACTCGTACGGCAACAGGATACCCTTGGGATCCAAGGTCCATTTCTTTTGGCCCGTGACGGCTTTCGTATAGAAGACCGGATCGCGCAACTCCCAGTCATCGATCAGCACGGGCGCACCCTTTGGCGCCGGCACCAGGTGATAGTGTTCCTCGATGACGGCCTGATCGCTGTGCGGGTAGCCTTGGTCCTCCTGCTCCTTAAGAGCAGTGGTCTGTACGACCAGCGTGTCACCTTCCCAATGTCCCGCCGAATAGCCATTGCGATCTGGCGCGCGGTCCTCAGGCGCCAGCACGTGTTCGCCGAAATAAATGTGGCGTACCTCGGTATGCGCCTCATAGATCATGACGATCAGGTCCGACCGCTGGACGATTTCCATGGGGTAGCCGCCTGAAAACATCATCGACTCGGGCATGCCTGAGCCGACGCAATGGGCTCCAGGGCTGTCGGGATTGGCCCCGAACAATGCCCGATAGGTCGCGACCCTCTTCTCTCCCTCGGGTGTTAGCGGTAGTACCGGTCGGGACATTCCGAACCCACTCTTTCCGGGTTCCACGTACTGTCCCCATACCCCCGAAAAGTCCGGGTGCCGCGTATTCTTTGACTGCGAGGGCTCACCCGCCACGCAGCTCGCGGTGATGAGGATGCAGGCCATCGAAGCCATCCGCCACCTACCGCACCGGTCGACCTTCACAAGCATACGGCCCCCCTTGTGCGGGTCATCGTACTCCGATAATTCCAGGAGTATTAACGCCCCGGACGCTCCATCCCCGTGGTGGCGGGCTCGCTGTGCTGCGTCGCAGCAGTCGTCGGAATCGAGCGCTGGCCATATCCGCCCTCGTTGGTCGCATTTTTTGTCTGCATGCTAACGATGAGCCTTCCCGCGCCGCTGATCTTTGCGCAACTTCACACGACCCATGTCAGCGTGTTTTACCTGCTGAATCCGCTGGTAATGCTTTTCGCACAATTGTGGTTGGGCTCAGCGGCACGCAATCTCATTGCTCGGACTCGCACTCGGACCAGACGGCATCGGCAAGTGGCCGCCATCACAGGATCCTTACGCACGGGCATGATGAGCTCGCTGGTGCGATAGATGACCGCGTGCCGCCTCAGCAGGTAACATGACGACACTCAGAATTGCGGGGATGAAGTGTTCAAATACGTCTATCACGCCACTCGCGTGGTGTTTGGAGGATGGTGGCTTTATTCGGGGGCAATGCACTTCATCAGTCCGGCTTGGCAGCCCATGGGGCACGAGCCGGCCGCGATCGCCTTTACCCACGCGCTCATTGACAGCGGCCTGTTCCGCTGGGTGAAGATTCTGGAAATCATCCTGGGCGCCACCATGCTGATGAATTGCGCGATGCCGCTCACGCTGATGGCCCTGATACCCATCAATATCGTCATTGTTTATTGGAATTTCGTACTCGATCCGGCCACGGTTGACTATGTGTTCGGTGTGCTGAGCATTGTGTTCAACCTGCTGCTGCTTTGGCCGTGGCGAGCGGCTTTCTATCCGATGTTTGTTTGGCGGGGTCAAGCTGATTACACGCTGCGGGTCTGATGCAGGAACGTGCAGAAATCAGTCAGACCGGGACCGCAATTACCCCGGGGGCTTGTCCATGAAAGCTGTCCGTGTTCACCGATTCGGTGGCCCCGAGGTTCTGGTGTACGAGGATCTACCAAGGCCTGTGCCGGCCTCGGATGAGGTTCTTGTGAGGATCGAGGCCGCCGGCGTCGGGTCTTGGGACGCATGGATTCGCAGCGGCCACAGCGCTCTTCCGCAGCCTCTACCGCTGACCTTGGGGTCAGATCTCGCGGGGGTCGTCGAGTCTGTAGGCAACTCGATCACCGACCTGCGGGTCGGCGATAAAGTCTATGGTGTCACGAATTCGCAGTTCACCGGCGCATATGCGCAGTGGGCCGTGGCGTCGGCCTCGATGGTGGCCAGAAAGCCCAAGAGACTAAGCTTCATTGAGGCAGCGTCGGTGCCGGTGGTTGCGGTAACTGCATGGCAGATGTTGTTCGAACACGCCAAGATGCTGTCCGGGCAGCGGATCCTGGTGCTGGGGGCGTCCGGCAATGTTGGCTCCATGGCAGTGCAATTGGCCTATCAGCACGGCGCCTACACGATTGCGGCGATTGCGTCTGACGACACGGTCAGAATGCGGCAGCTCGGCGCAAATGAAGTGCTGGATCTCAGAAATGGGGCACAGGTGCAGGGACTGGGCCTGGTCGACGCGGTCATTGATGCCGCCGGTGGTGAAAGTCAGCGCATGGCGATCACCAAGTTGAAGCCGGGAGGCGTCATCATCTCCGCCGTTTCCGCCCCCGACGCGATGCAACTGGAAGCGCAGGGCGCGATGGGTTCGTTTATTCTTGTGAGAACGAGCACCGAATGCCTTCAGCAACTCGCCGAGCTCATTGATACCGGGAAGCTTTTGACGCGGGTCGGCCAAGTGTTGCCGCTGCATCAGGCCCGGATGGCACATGAAATGCTGGATGGGTTGCGGGCGTACGCGCGCGGCAAGATCGTGCTGACGACGCATCCGGATGCCCGATAACCGCGTCTGGATCAGACATAGCGTGGAATTGGCCCGTTGTGCGGGGTCATGCGATCCGTGAGATCAAACCCCACCTCATCGATATAGCACCAGCCCCAACCCTCCGGAGGATCATAGCCTTCGATGATCGGATGCCGGGTCTTATGAAAGTGCTTGGTCGCATGCCGATTCGGCGAGTCGTCACAACAGCCGACATGTCCGCAGGTGCGGCATAGTCTTAGGTGCACCCATTGCGAACCCATCCGCAGGCATTCCTCGCACCCGAGCGCGCTCGGCACCACGTCACGAATCGATCCAAGGTGAGAACACTCTCCTGACATCGGGCTCTCCTTTCTTACGGTCTTCGGTCGCGGAAAAGACGAAGGAGCCGCGGCTGATGAGTATGAAACTCAATCCATAGAGCCTCACAGTCAGTTCGACTGGTTGTCGGCTCGGCAGGACCTATCCAGTATCGACTACTGTCACCCCACGGCTCAGTTACAAGAAATGGCTCACCCTTATACGAGAATGCGAGTCGGTTATCGTTGAAGGGCTGTCGCCTGAGATCCGAAACGTCTGAGGCTGAACCAAGAATCCGCCGCAGCGACCCGAAACTTGTCCAGGTACTGCGTATCTCGAATGCCAGTAGGCTCCCATCTGTACGAGTTATGCGATTGGTCCACACTAAGGTATGGGCTTACGGCGCTGTGCGGCGCTCCGACGGCGCCGTGTCCGGATCCGGCTCATGCAGCGGAATGGGTGGCGTTCCGGGTTCTTCTACCGGGTCATCAGACGGAGTACCGGGCGGAGTCTTGGGTTCTGAGATGCTGGGCATGGCGAGTCTCACGGTGTAGTTTCTCAGGCGGTCTCGGCCGGGAGCGTCATGGGCGCCTCGTCCGCAAGGGTCTCGGTGGCATCGACGGCTCTGATCGGAATCTCCCGCTGGTAGGTTCCGATCAGGCAGCCCCGCCCGAGTGAATGCTTGTGAATCGCGGCAGCCAGCTCTCTTCGCCCGGGTGTTTTTGACAGTGGCTCACCGGGGGCGAGAGCAAACAGCTGGAATGCATAGCGATGCACGCCATGCCCCGGGGGCGGGTCAGGTGGCAGCCAGCCGAGCGTCAGGTACGAGTTGCGACCCAGCTTCTCGGGGACCGCCTCCGGCGGCCCGCTGAAGATGCCTTCGACAAATCCCACTTCGCGGGGATCGATGTCGACGACGATGGCATGGACCAGGGGCTCTGGTGTGGGAGAGTCCGCGTCCTCCACGATGAGGGCAAGTGCTGTGGCTTCAGCCGGGACGTTGCGCCAGCGCAGGGGCGGTGAGAGTCCCTCGCCGTCCGCCGTAAAGCGTCGTGGCAGGGCAGCACCGGGGGCGAAGGCGGAGGAGGTAATTTCGATGCGCCCGGTTTCCTCGGACCGTCGGTCGCCGTGGAAGAGGATCTTCTCGATCCCGGCTCGCTGATGCTCCAGCGCATGGCCGATCGCTTCGGGCAGTTTCTCCAGCATCTCTCGCTCCTGCAGATCTATTACGATCAGTATCGCTTACCCGGCTCTGGCTTACAGACGGCTGCCCCGGCGGCCGCCTGTAGGCGGCATCCTAGCTCTGCGGGCGCTCGACGGCCGTGGCGGTCAGCACCAGCTTGTGTCCGCGTCGCAGACAGACCACCGCCGACGGTTGCTCGATGCGCCGGAAGTCGAGGATCTGTTGCAACCGATCGACACTCGTGGTCGGCTCGTGATCGTACGATAGGACCAGATCACCGGACTCCAGTCCGGCACCCTCCGCCGGGCTGCCAGGCTCGACGCTCTGTACGCGGACCCCGGACTCGATTTCAAGCCCATGATGCAGTGCGAGGCGTCGATTCACGGTCGTGTTCGTAGCCGCCAATCCGAGCCACGCGCGACGCACGCGACCGTGCCTGAGCAGATGCGTCAGAACCCATTGCGCGGTGTCACTGGCCGTGGCGAAGCAAAGCCCCTGGGCTCCAGAGATGATGGCAGTATTGACACCGATGACGGCGCCGTGGGAATCCAGCAGGGGGCCGCCGGAGTTGCCGGGGTTGAGGGCCGCGTCTGTCTGGATGACATTTTCGATCAGGCGTCCGGTACTCGACCGGAGGCTTCGACCCAGCGCACTGACCACGCCGGCGGTCACCGTATGCTCGAATCCGAGGGGGTTGCCGATGGCAATGGCGAGCTGGCCGATCTGAAGCGACCCGGAATGACCGAATGCGACGTGGGGCACCATGCCGACACTGGCGCGCAGCACTGCAAGGTCGGAATCCGGATCATCTCCCACGAGGTCGGCCGAAAACCGCTCCCCCTCACTGGTCGACACCAGGATTTCCTTCGCCTTATGGACGACGTGACTGTTGGTGAGCAGCAGCCCGTCCGGGGTGAAAAAGAAGCCGGAGCCGGTTCCCCGCCGCTTGTCATGCCGGACCTCGAGGTGTACGACTGCCGGCGCGGCCCGCCGCGCCGCCCCAGTCACCGCATTCGAGTAGGCGTCGAGCAGGCCTGCGTCCAGCGCGGACCCAGAGGACATCGAATCTGATAAAGCCATCGACTGCACCTATGGGCGGTCGGCATCGAATTCAAGGGTCCCGCGCGCTCAGGTTGTCATCCATTCCCCGGAAATGGCGAGCCCGTTCCACCAGGTGCACCATTTCAGCGGCCGCGCGGATCGTCAAGGGATGAGGGGTCACTCCCGGCCGAGGCTCAATGTAGGCCGCAACGTCACGTACTCGATCGAGCTGTCGATCAGAGCTTTGCGTCAGTAATGAGATCACGACATTCTCCAGTGCAATGACGCGAACGCGAAGCTGCACCAACTCAGTATTCGTTAGCGTGGGGACGAGGGCCAATTGCGCCCGGTCAGAGGGTGAAACATCCTGACTGCGGCTAAGTCCGGCGCCGCCCTCAGTGTCCCATTCAGACAACGCCAGGCGGCGCTGTTCCTCGACGTTTTGAACCTCGGGATCTTGAGTACTCATTTGGACAGCCTCCTGCAGCGCTTTAAGAGAGCCTCCATCCGATACCGATTCGCGGGACCCAGTCGGTGCGGCAACGCACAGATGTGGGCGCAGCTGAAGCAGCAGCACCCGCCTCGGCGCCTGGTCTCCCCTTAACTGAAGGGGGTCGGCGAATGCATACGATCGTCCGCCTTGAAGTAACGTCTGGCGAAGGCCACGAGGGCACCGTCGGTCGGGTGATCCAAGGCTTCGACACCTGATATCTTTTTGAATAATTCCGGGTGATCGGCCTTGATGTAGGCAACCAGCTCGGTCTTGGCGCTGGCCGGTCCCGTGACCAGGATCGCGCCGGCCGCAGAGAGCACAGCGGCTACGTTCTTGAGAAAAGCAGTATCCACTGGCACGTGCCCACTGTCGCCGGCGTTGGCCTTGTGATGCAGGTGCTGATGCGGATGCGTCGAGTGCAGAACGACGCGCTCGGCCTCATCCATGGTGACCTCAAAAATCTTCGCCTGCTGATGGTCTATCCAAACAATAACGTGGTAGTGAATATTCATGGGAAACCTCGATAAGTCACGGCCTTCAAATAGCCGATCGGCCTGATTGACCGAATATAGTCCATTATCGGCCCCAATAAAGCTACGCTACCCGGGGTGGAAATCTGCTCCTGGACTAATGCCTTAGGATGATCGCTAATATCGGTCCCCCGCAAACGACACATCGAGAGACTGAACATGGCCACGATCAAGGTTTTGCAGAACGGCCCGTACCTGGTACAGGGTGATGACGTCACCGCAGTTGATTGGAACGGGGCGACCTACGCCGTTCCGAAGCGCCCCTTCGCGCTGTGTCGGTGCGGCGCATCGACCAACAAGCCCTTCTGCGATGGCACGCACACGAAGATGGGCTTCAAGGCAGCCGAGGCCGCGGTGCCGGGGAGTCAGGACAAGCCCGCCTAACGCCCCGGACGCGATGAACGCTACAGCCGAACCGATCCCGCGGAGCTCTACGGGCTCCGCCTCGGCCGATCCCGACGATGACACCAGCCTGCCGGGGTGGAGCTACTCCGACCCGGAGTTCTTCGAGCTCGAAAAGCGGGCGGTGTTCCGCAATGCCTGGCAGGTCGTCTGCCACCTCAACGACATTCCCCAGGGTGGCGACTATCACCGCTTCGATATTCTGGGCGAATCGGTCATCAGTGTTCGCGGTGACGATGGAGTTGTACGCAGCTTCCACAACGTCTGCCGCCACCGCGCTTCACGGCTGCTCGATGCGCCAAAGGGACGTTGCGGGCGCAGGATCACCTGTCCTTACCACGCGTGGAGTTACTCCACCGACGGCCGACTGGTGGCCGTTCCGCAGCGCGAATCGTACCCAAACCTCAAGCTCGAGAGCCTGGGTCTCGTGCCGGTAGAGCAGGAGATCTATCTGGGCTTCGTCTTCGTGCGCTTCGCGAAGGATGGACCGAGCGTTGCCGAAATGGCCGCGCCGTATGCACACGAGCTCGCCGCCTATCATCTCGAAGAACTGGTGCCGCTGGGCCGCGTGACCGTGCGTCCTCGCGCCGTCAATTGGAAAAACGTCGCTGACAATTATTCGGACGGGATGCACATCACGGTCGCCCATCCGGGCCTCACGCGCCTGTTCGGCGATGGATATGGCATAGAGGCGCAACTTTGGATCGATCGGATGTGGGGCACACTGCGCGACGTCCCCTCCAGTAACCTCTCGGAGCGGCTCTACCAGCGCCTGCTGCCAGAAGCACAGCACCTTCCGGTCGCGCGCCGCCGGATGTGGAATTACTTCAAGCTGTGGCCCAATACGGCATTTGACCTCTATCCGGATCAGGTCGACTTCATGCAGTTCCTGCCGGTAGCGCCCGGCCATACGCTGGTTCGCGAGATAGCCTACGCGCGACCCGACGAGCGTCGCGCGATGCGCGCGGCGCGCTATCTGAACTGGCGTATCAACCGCCGGGTCAGTAAGGAGGATCAGGCGCTGATCGAGCGCGTACAGGCCGGAATGGGCTCGATGAGCTACACGGCGGGTCCGTTGGGGAGGACCGAGGTCTGCCTTCGCAGCTTTGCGCGCCGCATGCGCAGCCTCATTCCGGAGTGCCGCCAGCCGCACTCCCCGTCCCGAGGGTGGAGCGATAAGTACGTCTGATCGCGCCGCCCTTGGCGGTCTTCAGTGCTGAGCGGCTGCCCGCCCGCGGTGCCGAAACATCACAAGTCCGCCGATTGAGGGTTTTCCGATGCAGCTGCCTGTCAGCGCGCCCAAGGATTATTCACCAAAGACCCGCAGCTTCCTCCTTTCATCCGCGATTTCCTCAGGGAAAACGGCCTTCAAGACTGAAGCGGCCAAATCCCGGCGGTCGGTCAGATTGTCAGGTCACGAAGCCCGAGGAAGGTGGCCATGCGTGCGGCTTCGTCGTGAAGTGCGGCACGGTATCGCGCATCGCGCGGTGCTCTGCCGCGCACGTAGCCGCAGTGCACAACGAGGCGCCCATCCCGCGCAGCTGCGTTGGCCCAGCCGATCACCTGGTCGCGCCACAACAACGGCAGCGCGTAGTAGCCCCGCACTCGCTTGGACGCCGGCACGTAGGCCTCGAAGCGGTAGGCCCAGCCCCAAAGTAGCTCGAAGCGACGGCGATCCCAGACGATGGGATCAAAAGGTGCGAGCATTCGCACGCTGTTGTCGGGTTCGTATCGTCGCGACGCCGGCGATTCGCCTTCGGGCCAGTACCAACGCTGACCATTGATCTCAGCTGAAGGAAGTCGCGCTGCGGCGCGGTGGAACGCGGCCAGTCGCTCGCCAGCCCACTGCGGCGCAGCCTGGCGCAAACGCGCGACCAAAACGCGCAGGCTTGTCGCGGGAAGCGGTGCGTACTTTGCCACGACGGCGTTGACTAAGGCATCCATTGTCGCGGCGACATCCTCTGTCACCATGAGCTGGTGCAGGTCAGCCGCGGCGTATACGCGCACACCGCTCTCACGCTGCGCGATGCGCACGAGGCCCCGGTAGTGCATGCCGTCGAGCAGTTGCGTGCTCGCGTTGCTGGAGCCACCGAACCAGTTACGCGTCTTGCCATGCTGAAAGTGCGCATCCACCTGGCGCGGATGCACCGCGCCATGCTCGCGCACAAAGTCAAGTACATCGTGCGCCATCGCCAAGCGATTTTGGGTCCACGCGATGCGGGCGGTACGCGGATGAAACAGTCGTTGAGTGGCGCGCGGCAGAAACCCGTAGTTAACGAAGAAGTCTTCTTCAATTGCCAGCCGCGGATAGCGGCGTTCGAGGTCACCGGCGCGATAGTCCCGCACTCGGTGACGCAGCGTTAGGTCCTGCGCTCGTGCGGGCGCCCGAATCGGGTCAGCCTGAACGAAACCCAGTCGTTCGATGGCCTTGAAAAGAGTGGTTACAAAGAGCGTGCGGGCCACGGCGTGACGGCGCATATGGTCGAGCGTGAGAGTCGGCGGGTGCCGGGACGAAGCCATGCTCAAGAGCATACAACTCTCTGACTTGGGTGCGCGCGCCTCCGTTTGCGATCGCCTGGATGCCAATGGACACTGCGGTCTCGCAGCCTAATTCACCGTCGATGTTGACGGTGCGATGTAACGGTGCTGTAGTCAGATCAAGCGGTTACACCATCCCAATTTAGTCCCCGCGAAGAACTTCGGTTTTGTATAACCGCAATTCGGCGGTCTATTTCTAGTTGGACGTTAATCGAAAGGAAGGCATGAAAATGGCGCGCGTGCGAGTTGAGGGCTGACGCCTAACGGTAGCGTATCCGACAGCGGACGTGCCGCGCGAACACGTCAGCCAGGCTAACGCAACTGCGCGGCTATGCTAGGCGCACTGGGGCGGGCTGCAGTTGAAGGGATAGGGAAAGGGCCATGCTGTTCGAAACCGATCGGCACGAACTACTATGCGAGTCAAAGTGGTCCGCCCCACAGGCTCATGCGGCGGTGCGTCGTATCGTGGAGGACCTCGAGAACGCTCTCGGCTCCAATATCGTCTGGCCCTCGCATCCGCTCGATCAAGTTGCGAATGAGCCTTCGACGGGGTGCAAGACGCTTTATCGGGGGGCGGCAGGGGCACTGTGGGCGATGTCATATCTGGAGCGCGAAGGTGCCGTCGGTCTACGCGTCAGGCCAGCGGACCTAATTTCGCGCATTTACGAGTCCTATCTTATGGACCCGGATACGGGTTCCGTCGTCCCTTCGTACTTTCTCGGAGAGGTAGGTGTCCTGCTTGTCCTCTGGCGCATTTCGGGTTCGAGAGAAGCGGCCGATCGGCTCTGGGTGGCGATCCGCGAGAACGTGTTCAATACGACCAACGAGGCCCTCTGGGGTGCGCCGGGAACCATGATCGGAGCACTGCACATGTACAAGTGGACCAGCGACAGTCGGTGGCGCGACTTGTTTCTGGAGAACGCCGAGCAAATTTGGGGAACATGGTTACCCGACAAGACCGCCCCATGTCGCCTTTGGACCCAGAATCTATACGGAAATATCTTCCGGCTCCTCGGTGCAGGACACGGATTTGCCGGCAATGTGTACCCGCTACTGCGTGGCTCCAAGTTGCTTGCGGCCGAGTGGATCGAGCCGCTGTACAAACGTTGCCTCGAAACCGTGTCTGCTACAGCGATCTTCGACGGTGATGGTGTGAATTGGCCGCAAAGCATCGGCACTCCCCGATCGGGCCGGACCCATATGCTCGTGCAATGGTGTCATGGGGCGCCTGGGATGGTGACGAGTCTCGCCGACTTTCCATGTGACATGGAACCGGAGATGGACGAATTGCTCATCAAGGCCGGAGCCACAACGTGGAACGCTGGCCCGCCGCGCAAGGGGTACGGTCTGTGTCATGGCACGGCCGGTAACGGCTACGCGTTTCTGAAACTTCATCGCCGAACAGGCGATCAGATTTGGCTTGAGCGTGCGCGAGCGTTCGCCATGCATGCGATCGTTCAACAGGAGCGAGCCCGCCGGGAGCACGGTCGCGGACGTTATACGCTCTGGACGGGTGACCCAGGTCTGGCGATCTATTTATGGCACTGCCTGGTCGGATCGGGCGACACACCAGGCCTCGACATAATTGACTAATCGCCGGCCGCTCAGGAGCCCGTCGCCAGCGGCCGTGCCCGTCAAATGCCATGCTGAAAAGCGGCCGGCCATGACCGGCGATTGGGATCGCGAGCGGCCTGTCATGGCACCTCGCAGCAGAACTGTACGCGTCGACCGGTGATCGGCTCATTTCGGCCAAGTCCGGTCCTGCAATTATGCAAACTCGTGCACCGAAAGCAGTCGATGCTCTCAGTGCTTACGATAGTGATTTATGAAAGTGAAGTACGCCATGTTCCTTCTTGTGCAAACGCTTGAAGGAGCGTCTTGGCTCTGCCTTCGCCGAGGTCCAAATAGGATTTGCCGCCAACGAAGAAATCATTGAGACCGGGAATCTTCGCCAGTTGACGCGCGGGGATTTTTGGAAAACCCATAGTCCAATCCTTGAACGCGCGTTCCTCTATCGGCTCAATGATGACTTTCGTGACTCTCTTATGGCGTTTATCTTCCGAGATCGTTTCATATAAAGCGTCCACGACGCTCAGCGGACCCTCCAATACTTGGAAGAACGACCTGTTTTGATAGAGAAGGATGCCCGTTATATTAGCCGCAGCATTCTTTCGCCGACATTCATCTAGCAGAACTTGAAGTTCCTCCAGGCTAAAGTCTCTAGTCGTAGCGCTGCAATAAATGCAATGGACAAGATCCATGACGTTCCCCAGCTGTTGTTCATTTCGGCTCGGCCGTGCTACATGCCCGTACGGCGCGTATCGGCTCTGCTTCTGCGTCACCTAATAGGGGATTGTACCTAGCGAAACTCCGTCTGTGACGGCCGTCGCATATCGAAGGTCTTATGGCATACAAGAGTTTGGAGGAGCAGTCCGTCACGGCGCGCCGCGGTAGGTGAACGGTGTCATTGCGAGCAGACGTTCGCCACCGTCGCCTTCGGGTCAACTTGAGCCATTAGAAAACCGGCCCTGGGTAATATCGCTCCAACGGCCGGTCTGGGGCGGGATGTGGGGCAGCAGGCGGCCAGGAGCTGCCGGTTGATGCAACGGAGTCATTGCCACTAAGCCGCCATTCGCAGCCTGCAGTAAGCTTAGCCCATGTTTTGCGCTTCACCACGCCGCCTCTGCCGTTTAATTGTTAGTTAGGCCGCGGTGAGTCGGTCGCGCCGAAGGGGTGGCTCGCTGGGGCGGTTGAGTTCACCCTAAGGTGTCCACGAGAGCGAAGGTATCTAATTTATGAGATCAACCACAGGATTCGTCTCGGCCTGCTGCATTGCCTTGTTCGGTATCGCGGCAAGCAGCCAATCCGTCGCAGTCGACGCCGAGCCACAAGTGCTTGCCAAGGACCTCAATGCTGCGCGAACGCCGGGCAAGGTTGCCGCGGTCATCTGGACCGTTCGCGCCGATCATTGCACTTTGCAGATTGTCTTTCCCAATGCGGGTCGCATTGCCCAGGCGATGCGAGACGATCCAAAACTCAAGCAGCAGCATCCAAGCGTGCAGGTGTGGCTGCTAAAGGCGGACGGCAGTCTCATCGCGCCGACGCAGCGCGAGGATCCTGGTAAGAGGACATACGGACAACCTGAGGTCCTGTTTGCATTCCCCCTCTCGGCGGACAAGGAGGCCGTTGCGGCAGCCATTCGCGTGGACGACGCATTCTATATCGAACCGCTCAGCTCGCTTTCGCACGAGCACGACTGACTGAATCTGCGTTAAAAACGTGCGGCTTAACAAATCGTTGGAGCGGACGCGCCGAGACTTGAGTACCACTGATGCGCCGAACTGGTAAATCAGCCGCATTCTGATGCCCGGAAGCGGCCAGTCGCATCAGGCCGGTGCAGGTCAAGAGTCGCCAGCCCACCTTGCGTTGCGGCAACGGGGTAATCTCCGAATACATAGGTCTGGCCTAGAGCCGTCCCTCACCTCGCGAGAATTGTTGCCCGTCTGCGGCCATTTGCGAGTTTGGGGTAATCTCAACTGTGAAGGTCCAATGCGCCCCCTCATTGCGGGCCCTTCCGATCGCCGATAGCATGCCGCCCTGGTTCTTGCCACTCTAAAGTCAGTCCCGCGTAGCTCTTCGCCAACAAGGTCATTCAGTGTTCTGGACCGTCGTCGGCAGTCTAGCTTCTCTGACCGGCCAATAGCGGAGCGGGCACGGGGCGTACTGAACTGGTCGCCGGTACGCTGACGTGCGTCACAGGGGGTGCAACCGCGACTGCGTCCAACGCAAGGCTTAAGATTTGTCCTACGGAGGCTTGCGGAGTGACGGCCTCCCCCTGTGTCAATCACCTTCTTATGATCGACTGCCCGATTCGAACGTCACGACCACTCTGGTTGCTGGAAGGCAGATTGAAGATCCGATTCGGCTGCGAGATCGCGTACTCCTGCAAGGGGCCGACCCCCATGGTGCTCGCGCTGACAGCGACGCCTGCGAGGTCCCAGCGTCTTTTGAAACGGGATGTTATCCAGACGCAGCCCAAGGTCCCACTCACGCGGTTCCTGGACGACTTCGGCAACATCTGCACACGCTTTACCGCGCCCGCCGGAGTCATCCGGATCCGCGCGGATGGACTGCTGAAGGATTCGGGACGTCCCGAAATCGCCGACTGGGACGCGCGCGAAACACCCATTAGCGATCTGCCGCCGGAGGCACTTATGTACATGTTGCCGAGCCGGTACGTGGAGAGTGATTCACTCGCGTCCGAGGCACTGCGCCTATTCGGTGGGTACAGGCCGGGCTGGACGCGAGTACAGGCGATCTGCGATTTCGTCCACCGGCATGTAACGTTCGGCTACGAACACGCCCGTCCCACCAAGACGGCTCTAGAGACGTATCACCAGAAGCAGGGCGTCTGTCGCGATTTCGCACATCTGGCGATCGCGTTTTGCCGCGCCATGAGCATCCCGGCGCGCTACGTCACGACTTATCTCGGCGACATCGGTGTGCCACCGACAGATGCATCCATGGACTTCGCGGCATGCATGGAGGTATTTCTGGACGGCAAGTGGCATGTTTTCGATCCGCGCAATAATGCGCGGCGCATAGGCCGGCTCATCATCGCGCGCGGTCGGGATGCTGCGGATGTTGCAATCAGTAATGCATTTGGACCCGCAAAATTGGAGCACTTCGAAGTTTGGACCGATGAGGTCCATGACGGAGCACGAATGAGTCCCCGCATGAAAGGCTTGCTCGCAGCGTCGCTCCTGCTTGGCGCGCTGGGTGTCGGCCTGGCGCTGGGTCAGGAACGACTGCGCAGCTTAAGATCTTAGTAGATGGCACTGTCGAAGGGTTCACCCGGTGCGGGCCTGCCAGCCAATGGATGCCAAGGAGATCTATCATGACTATGCGATACGTCGTCTGCCTCTGCGGAGCGCTTTTCCCCCTAATGGTCCATGCAGCCGAGGTTTCGGCCGATGACAAGAGCTTTGTGGCAACCGTAGGCCAGGGTGGCGCGTTCGAGGTAAGAGCAGGGGAAATCGCCGCCGAAAAGGGTAGCACTCAGGACATCAAGGACCAGGGTTCGACGGAAAGCCACGACCATAAATTGGTCGGTGAGAAACTGAACGCTATCGTCTCCGCGAATGGTATCCAGATCGATTCTAAGTTGAGCGCGGATTTTCAAAAGGAAATTAGCGCATTGAAGAAACTTTCGGGCCTCGAATTTGATCAGGCGTATCTGAAGGACATGGAAGCCATCCATGCGGCAGACGGTGCAGCCTTCGCAAAGGAGGCAAAAGGCGGGACTAACCCGGCATTGCGAGACTTCGCAGCCGAGACCCATCGGATTGTAGAGCGGCACATTGGCGAATTGAAGGCGATAGGTGCCCGGAAACCCGATGCTGAATGATTCAATGCCTGATAGCGCGCACATGCTGTCGCCCGAAGGTGAAGCAGGCGAGAGGACACCCAAGCCGGCATCTGGCACCGATCCTCCGTTCCTGTCCGATTGTTCATAAACCGACTGGCCCGGTCGGTCCAAAATCAGCCTGGACGCACCCTATCGGGACAGCACGGCACCTGAGATGGGCTAGACTCTACGCATGCGGCCGTTGCAGTGAAAAATAGGCGCTTGAGCTGATCGCGCGCGCCCAAATGCATCGTGAGTTCGATAAATACACAGCGTAGCTGTTGGTCGGAAGGGGAACGCCGATAGCCACATTCGCTCCACCGCCAGGCTGGCAAACCACCTCTGGCCAGATACGCGATCTCTTTGGCAGCACCAACTGGTCTGCAACGCCGCTTGGATCCCGCGAAAGCTGGTCGCCGAATTTAAAGCTCGCCGTCAATATCATTCTGGCGTCGGCTTCCCCCATGGCGCTGCGCTGGGGGCCGGATTTCGTTCTTCTGTACAATGACGCGTACCGGCCTATTCTCGGAGACAAACATCCATGGGCATTAGGTCGACCGGCGCGCGAAGTTTGGGCGGAGGTTTGGGAACAAATTGCGCCGGCGCATGAGGCCATCCTCAACGCAAGAACGCCTTCCATTTTTGCGGAGGACATGCTGCTGCGTATCCAGCGCCACGGTACGGCGTGGGAGGATGCTCACTTTACCTTGGGCTATAGCGCGATCGAGGACTCCACCGTATCAACCGGCGTCGGGGGGGTCCTGGTCACTGCAGTTGAGATTACCCAAAAGGTGGCCGCCCAGGAGGCGCTGCGAATCAGCGAGGAACGCTATGAACTTGCGTTAGGCGCCGCGGGCGCCATTGGTACTTGGGACTGGGACGTCATCAATGACCGCGTAATCGCCAATTCGAAATTTGCCGCGCTCTATGGCGTGGATCCCGCCCGCGCGGCGCAAGGGGCACCGGTCGGCGAATTCCTCAAGGGTATTCACCCCGATGATCGCGAACGCGTCGGCGCTGAGATCACCCAAAGTCTGCAGGACCGAACCTTTTTTGCATCCGAATACCGGCTGCTCCAGAGTGACGGGTCGATTGTGTGGGTATTCGCCCGGGGTCGTGCGCATTACGACAAGAATGGACGCGCGGTTCGGCTGCCGGGCGCGACCGTCGATATCTCCGATCTGAAACGGGCGGAAGCGTCCCTTAAGGAGAATCGCAGCTTTCTTAAGGACATCCTGCAGTCTTCTGGCGAGGCATTCTATGCGATAGATCGGGAGGGTGGCACAACCCTGTGCAACCAGGCGTTCCTGACCCTGCTGGGATTTGCGAGCGAGAAGGAGGTCATCGGTCGTAAACTGCACGATGTCATTCACCATACGCATCCGGACGGCAGCCACTACGACAAGATCGACTGCCCGATTTATATCTGCGGCGGCACGGGCAAAGAAGCCCATGTCGAGAATGAATATTTCTATCGATCCAACGGCGACGCGGTCCCGATCGAGTACTGGGCAAGACCGGTCTATAGAGAGGGTGTCCATCAGGGCGCCATTTGCACCTTCGTTGATATTTCGGAACGCAAGGCCGCCGCCGCTGAACTGGCCCGAAGCGAAGCTCAATTTCGCACTTTCGCCCAGGCAATGCCGAATCACGTCTGGTCCGCGACGCCGGATGGCCAAGTCGATTGGCTCAACGAGCGTGTTTGTGAATACAGCGGCGCGTCGGCCGATGAGCTCTGCGGGGCCGGCTGGGTCGGAATCGTGCATCCCGAGGACCAAAAAATCGCGGGTGAGCGATGGCGGATGGCACTCGAGGCAGGCCATACCTATCAGACCGAGTTCAGACTGAGGCGTGCTGATGGGGTCTATCGTTGGCATCTCGCCCGGGCCCTGCCGATTTACAATGCAGCGGGTGAAACCATTCGTTGGATCGGCACCAATACAGATATCGAAGACGAACGGTCCACATCGCAGGCACTCGCCGCCTTAAATGAGACGCTGGAGCAGCGCGTCGCCGCACAGACTGCCGAGCGCAATCGGCTCTGGCAGACCTCTCGGGACCTGTTGGCCGTAATTGCCGCGGACGGAACGTTCAAGGCAGTCAATCCTGCCTGGACTTTCGTCCTGGGGTGGCACCCCAACGAAGTGATCGGAAAGCATCACTTGGAGTTCATCCATCCAGACGATCGCGCAAGCGGTATCCCGGCGTTCCAGCAGGCGTTGGACGGCTTCCTTCCCCCGTTCGAGAATCGCCACTTGCACAAGGACGGCAATGCTCGCTGGATTAGTTGGATCGCGTCAGCCGATGAGGATTCGGTCTATGCCACGGGTCGGCACATTAGTGCCGAGAAAGAGGCCGCTGCTCAACTCCTGGTCGCGCAGGAAGCGCTGCGTCAGAGCCAGAAAATGGACGCCGTCGGCCAGCTTACCGGTGGAGTCGCACACGATTTCAACAATATGTTAGCGGTCATTCTGGGCTCGATGGAGTTGCTGCGGCGCCAACTTCCGGCGAATGCGAGCGCTCAGAGGTTTATTCAGGCCGCAATCGAAGCGGGGCGCCGCGCATCGCTTTTGACCCAGCGGCTCCTCGCCTTCTCGCGTCAGCAGCCATTGCAGCCCAAGGCTGTCGACCCGAACAAGTTGGTAGCAGGCATGTCGGACCTGCTGCGGCACTCGATCGGAGAGGCTACCAGGCTGGAGACGGTCTTGGCCGGCGGGCTGTGGCGTACGCATGCGGATCCCAACCAGCTTGAAAATGTCATTCTCAATATTGCGGTTAACGCGCGGGATTCAATGCCCGATGGTGGCCGACTAACGATCGAAACGCAGAACGCGCATCTGGATGAACGCTATGCTCAGAATCACGTAGGCGTCGCGGCCGGGCAGTACGTGATGATAGCCGTCACGGACACCGGAACAGGCATGCCGCCTGAAGTCGTCGAAAAGGCGTTCGAGCCATTCTTTACCACCAAGGAAGTCGGCAAGGGAACAGGTCTGGGTCTCAGCCAAGCCTACGGGTTCGTCAAGCAATCCGGGGGTCACCTGAAAATTTACTCGGAGCTCGGCCAAGGCACAACGATCAAGATTTACCTGCCTCGCCTGCTCGCAACAGCAGAAGAGCGCGTCGCGGAGTTCGTGGCACCGTCGCTTTTGCTTGGCGATACGCGAGAGGTGGTGTTGGTCGTCGAGGACGAATCCGCCGTACGCCAGTTCACCTGCGATGCCCTCAAGGAGCTGGGATACGCCGTACTGGAGGCGGAAGGGGCGGCCACTGCATTACGCCTGCTTGATGCCCACCCGGAGATCGTACTGCTCTTTACCGATGTTGTAATGCCCGATACCAGCGGCGCGAAACTGGCTGCGGAGGCGCGCCGGCGCCGGCCCGCCCTGCGGGTTCTCTTCACGACCGGCTATACGCGAAATGCGGTAGTCCACAATGGGGTTCTCGATCACGGCGTAGAGATGATCGGAAAGCCTTTCACGTTGGATTCATTGGCGGCGAAAGTAAGAGCGGTCCTGGATTCGGTTGCCACCTGAGGTCAGAGGGTCCGGAAGCGGACTCCAGCCGGCTCAGCTGCGATGGCAAAGTCGCGGCCAATCAGGGCGCCCGGCGCTTTGCGCTCATACGTTATTCCTGTGGCAACCAAGTCAACCCATGAATATGCCTACGCAACTTGGCGTCTGCGTATCGACTCTGAGGGGCGGTCAACCCTCCCCGGACTCCCGACCCGCAGGTGCGTCACTGCGCTAACTAATTCGTGTTGTGGTTGGCGGGGAATGCTTTGGTTTCCGGTTTAAGGGGTTAGACTTCAGGAGAACCACCATGCAAGGAATACGATCGAGCGCGCTGGCAGTCGTGCTGGCCTGCTCCGCGGCGACGACTAATGCGGCGCACCTGACAAAAGATCCATTGACGCAGTTGCCGCTCCCGACGATCACCGACAACGCGTTCGGCAACGATCCCACCGAGATGCCGGCCGCCACGATCTGCAAGAGCCAGTTCCGTGGGAATTTCTATTCGATTAGCGGCACGTCACTGGATAGCGCGGTGTCCTGGTACGTCGGCACACTCAAGGGTTTTCGTCACATTCAGTCCGCAGATCATGCGGTGCACGCGTTCGCGGATGCACAACGCTCCGTCATCGTGATCCTGATGGGCAAGCCGGGCGGCGCCGCAAACACGGTCGCCTACGAGAAATACGAGCCGGGCCTTTCCGAGAAAACCCTGCAGGGGATCGCCAAAAACTCGCTCGATTGCACCGCATAGGGGCTTTAGATGAAAACTCTCACTGCCGTCCTGTCATTCACGTTGGCTATGTTCGTCGCGGCGGCTCACGCGGATGGGAACGCCACGTTCACCGCGGTGACACCCATCTTCAGTCAGGTCATCGCCCTGGAGTATCCGACTCAATTCAAGATGGTCAATGAGGAAGCGAAAGGCGGTTCCTACATCCAGGAGTCCGTCAAAGCTGGTGACACGGTGGACCGATGGTCCGAGATGATTACAGTGACCGGCCGGCAGAACGCCGCTTCACTCCCGCAGGCGTCCGCGAAGAGCTTCGTGCTCAACATTTTCAAGAACTTCCAGTCTGCATGCCCCGCAACGTTCTCGACCCTCGAGCTTGGCTCGCGGAAGGTGGATGGGCGGGAGGGGTTCGCGGCCATCGCCAGCTGCGGCAGTGTCAGCACAACCGAGGAGGCGGCGAAGAATACAGCGCACAGTGAGACCGCCCTGATACTGGGCATCAAGGGGAGCGCAGACATCTACACCGTTCAATGGGCGCAGCGCGGTCAGTCCTCGGCTCATCCGCTCACCCTCAACGCCGCCGTCTGGGTTGATCGATTCAGCCACTTGGATCCCATCCGCGTGTGCGAACGCGGACCGAATCAGATCCAGGGCTGCGCATCACGAAAGTGACGCGCGGCCGCGCTCAGGTTTTAGGCAGCACCGCGGCAGGATCTTTGCAAGCGCCAACCTTGCTCAACGAACCACGCACAGGGAGCATTCACCGATCGGACTGAGCTTGCGCAAAACGGACGATCGTCAACGTCGGAATCGGGTCACGACGAACCTTTGACCCGTACCTTGTGGAACTGGAGCCGGCAGGATATGTAGCGGGCACGCGCGGCGTTGACGGTGGTGCAAGTCGGCGGTAGAACGACTCCACGGTTTCAGCCACGGAGACGACGCATGACCGACGAATCAGTGCCACCGAACTATTCCTTAGTGTCAAGGTTGCGTATGGAGCTTAAGGATCTGCTGGCCCGGTTGCGTGAGGAACTTGAGGGCAAGACGGCAAATTCACCGCAGGCATGGAAGCTGCTTCACGACGCAACCAAAGTAGTGAGGCAATCCCAGGACGCGCTTAGACTGGCGGCAATTGAGATTGAACGCTTACAGGCACAACTGGCGAGGCGTAAACCGCCTGATGATGACGGGTTGCCGGAAATGGTCCCTGTCGAACCGCCGAACCGGCCGCGCGGGGGATCGCCCGCATATGCGACCAGACCTGATGATGGGAACGAATCGGCCCGTGGTGTGGAGAATGTGGTGCTCACCATGCCGGAACTCGAAAAGGCCGCGCGTGACTGCCGGTGAGAGTGGGAACGGGCTGGCACCCTCCGATGTCAAAAGCGGGCTACCGTCCCGCGCGCAGGGCTAACAGTCGTCATGGCGGTCCAGCGTCTCCGACCTTCAGCTCTGCGCTAATGAGCTGAGCCATGACGCGCTGCGGCGGCGGCACGAAGGTGACAGCACAGGCGTAACTGTTCCCACGTCACACCGGGCGGTATACTCCAGCGGCACCTTCGGTTTGAGGGAACATCTTAATGAACCCGAAACTGGCTGTCCTGATGGCGTTGGTCGGTGGCGGCTGCCTGGTCGCCGGCTTTGCCGCTGCCGCGACCCCAGATGCACAGACGCGCGCGAGCGCGCTCGGCATCGAACTCAGTAAGACTGAA
>Ga0302305_1000285_pt1 | contig 31996 bp, 27 predicted proteins | sample III_Palsa_E2_3_FD_198764 | JGI IMG/M metagenome (GOLD analysis project Ga0302305, IMG submission 198764) | Peat permafrost microbial communities from Stordalen Mire near Abisko, Sweden - III_Palsa_E2_3 | ecosystem: Environmental > Terrestrial > Soil > Palsa > Peat permafrost | place: Sweden... | reverse complement strand
GTACTCACCAGCCCTGCGCTTGCCGGCCTGTTTGCGGATAACTGGGCTGTGCTGAGCAAAGATGTTTTTTCGAGCGCGGTCGATACGGCCTCGCCGCAAGGCATCGCGGCGACGCTGAAGATTCCGGAGATCGATCTCATTGAGTTGAGCGAAAATCCCGGCGTGGTACTTATCCTGGAAGACCTGCAGGACCCCGGCAACCTGGGCACGCTGGTTCGCTCGGCGGAGGCGTTCCTGGTCAGGCAGATTTTTATTACTCCCGGAACCGTTAATCCGTGGAATCCAAAAGCCGTACGCGCTTCGGCTGGCTCTGTTTTTCGGATGCCTATCGTACGTTGTCCGCTGAGCGAGACGAAGATCTGGGCGCATTCTTTTAGCGTGAAGATTGCAGCGGCCGTTGCGCGTATGAAAGATGCGACTCCTGTGATGCACGCCCGGCTGCTTGCGCCTTGTGCTTTGATGATCGGCAATGAAGGCGCGGGGCTTTCTCCCGTTGCGCTTGCACTTGCGGACGAACGGGTGAACATCCCCTGCGCGGTGGAGTCGTTGAACGCGGCTACGGCTGGAACGACGCTGATGTATGAGGCGTTTCGCCAGAATCTGCTGCAGGAGTTTCTGGATATGCCCGTAGCGCGGGGGCTGCAGTGAGTCTCTTTGATACAGGACTGCCGCAACGAGGATCGCAATACGTTGCCAGGACTGCGCCACTGGCTGAGCGTATGCGGCCACGCTCGCTGGACGAGTTTTTTGGTCAGCAGCATCTGCTTGGGCCGGGCAAACCGTTGCGGTTGCAGATTGAGCGTGATGATTCGGCGTCGTTGCTTTTCTGGGGCCCTCCGGGTGTTGGCAAAACGACGTTGGCGAAGATCATCGCGCAGGCTACGAGCGCCAGCTTTATCGAGTTCTCCGCTGTGCTTTCGGGGATCAAAGAGATCAAGCAGGTGATGGTCGAGGCGGAAAAAGCCGCGCAGTTCGGCTCGCGCACGATCCTCTTCGTCGACGAAATCCATCGCTTCAATAAAGCGCAGCAGGATGCGTTTCTGCCGTACGTGGAGCGCGGAACAATTCGGCTGATTGGTGCGACCACGGAGAATCCTTCCTTCGAAATCAACGCCGCGTTGCTCTCGCGCTGCCGAGTCTATACGCTGCGGGCGCTGGAGCAGCCTGAGATCATCTCGCTGCTTCTACGTGCTCTGGGAGACAGCGAACGCGGGCTCGGCATGCTGCAGCTTGAGGTGGAAGAAGGTGCGCTTGAAGCGATTGCTTCGTACTCCAGCGGCGACGCACGCAACGCTCTGAACGCGCTGGAAGTGGCGGCGAAGCTGGCCGAAGGGCGCGGCGAAAAAATACTCACGCGAGAGCTTGCGGCGGAGGCTCTGCAACAACGCGTGCTGCTCTACGACAAGAAGGGTGAGCAACACTACGACATCATCTCCGCGCTGCACAAGAGCGTGCGGAACTCAGATGCCGATGCTGCTCTCTACTGGCTGGGCCGCATGATGGTTGCCGGCGAAGACCCCATGTACATCGCTCGGCGTGTGGTTCGTATGGCTGTGGAGGATATCGGCCTTGCGGCACCCGAGGCGTTGAACCTGTGCCTTAGCGCGCGCGATGCTATGCACTTCCTTGGCTCGCCGGAAGGCGATCTTGCGCTCGCGCAAGCGGTTGTCTATCTCGCACTCGCGCCCAAGTCGAACGCGGTCTATACGGCTTACAACGCCGTTGTTGCGGACATCGAATCGCGTCCGGCTGAGCCGGTTCCGCTGCATCTTCGCAATGCGCCTACGAAGCTGATGAAGGAGCTCGACTACGGCAAGGACTACCAGTACGCGCACGATATCGAAGGCAAGGTCGCGGCGATGGAGTGCCTGCCGCCTTCGCTCGCGGGCAAGCGCTACTACCAGCCGACCAACGAGGGCAGGGAACGCTTGTTAGCGCAGCGTATGGACGAGATCGCCGCGCTTCGCGCCCGGCAGCGCGAAGCGAAAGACTCGTCCTCTTAGTGGGTCGTCTTTACGTCTTTATCGATTGCCTTCGACACTACATCCTTGGTAAGCAGCTCCGGCAGTACATCCGGATTGCTGGTCTTGCCTGCGGGGTAGATCACGTAGGTTGGCACGCCGCTGCGGTCGAGCGATTGCAGCTCTTCGGTGATCTGCGGATCGTACTGTGTCCAGTCGGCTTTCAGCAGTTGGAAGTGATCGTCGATCAGCTTGCTCTCTATGTCGTCAGAGTGCAGCACCGCGCGTTCGTTTACCTGGCAGCTTAGGCACCACGCCGCAGTGAAGTCGATGAACACAGGCTTGCCGGAGGCACGTGCGGCGTCGAAGTTGGCCTTCGTATACGGCTGCCAGGTGAGCGTGTCCACGGTGGGCTTGCGCAGCGGCAGAATGAGTGCGAGAACGATCAGCACGACTGCGGCAATGGCTGAACCCCACTTTGCGGGCCAGCGTCCCAGCGCCCAGCCTGCTATGGCAAGAATCAGGAAGCAGGTCAGCAGCGCGACGGTGCGGTCTACGCCGTCGCTGGCGTAGAGATGTCCGTAAACCCACACCAGCCAGATCGCCGTGCCGAAAAGAGGCACCGCTGTAAGCTGCTTGAGGACTTCCATCCACGCACCGGGCTTGGGCAGGAAGCTGGTCCATTGCGGGTTCATGCTGAGGGCTACATAGGGAATTGCGAGGCCGAGACCAAGCGAGGTGAAGACTACGAACGTGAGCCACGCGGGTTGTGCGAGAGCAAAGCCAACGGCTGCTCCCATCAGCGGTGCCATGCACGGCGTTGCAACGAGCGTGGCGAGCACGCCGGTAAAGAAGCTGCCGGCAAAGCCCTGCTTGCGCGTCAGGCCATCGCCTGCGCTGGTGAGCGAGAGGCCAATCTCAAACTGTCCGGCGAGGGAAAGTGCGAGGAAGAACAGCAGAGCCGCAAGCACTGCGACAAACCCCGGCGACTGCAGTTGGAAGCCCCAGCCGAGCTCTCGTCCGCTGGCACGCAAAATCAGCAGTACAGCGACGATCGCCCAGAAGGAGACCAGAATCCCCAGCGTGTACACGAAGCCGTGCGTCCGCTGCCGGCTGCGTTCCTCGTTGGAGGAGTTCACCAGCGCCAGCCCCTTGAGGAACAGTACGGGGAACACACATGGCATCAGGTTGAGCAGCAGGCCGCCGAGAAACGCCAGCCCGATAGCGCTGAACATGGTCAGGTCTTTCGAGGCGGACTCGCCTGAACCTTTTTTGGGCGTTACTGCCGGTGCAGGAACTACGCCTGCTGTGAGCTTCGTGGTGAAGTCGTAAGACTCCGTATCGCTCAGCTTGATCAGCCCATGGAGCGTCGGCGGAAGCGTCTTCAAATCGGCGGCACGCTGCAGGCGAATGCGTATGCCATCCGGCAGCGATTCGATCACAGGATCGGGAGCGTTTTCGATCACACCCGAGTCGTAGGGATAGAACTCGGCGTCTTGTTCGTGGCTGCCGGTTTTGAGTGTTACAACGATCTCGCTTGCGTCGGCGACCGCGTCTATCGTCATGTTCTGGTGCAGCGGGGTCGGAAGCTGCTTGATCGCCTCACCCAGCGCGCCCACTACGGGCGGATCGGCCAGCGGCCCGGGGACAACGTTCAGGTCTAGCCCAAGATGCGCTTTGCCCGGCAGGCACTGGCTGCTGCACACCAGCCAGTTCACATGCGCGTCCAGATGCACCTTGCCGGGCTTCATCTGCGGCGAGGCGGTCAGCTCAATCGGGAACGCAACCTGATCTTCATAGCCAAAGTCCATCAGCGGCCCGAGCGGCAGGCGATCCGGGGGAGGGAACTGTAGCGGGCCGGCGGTGATGCCCTTGGGCAGCGTCCAGTTGATCTTTGGCGGTTCCCCGGAGTCACCCGCGTTCACCCAGTACACGTGCCAGTGCTCTTCAATCGTGATCACGAGTCCGGCTTGCAGCTTGCCGCCGACGGCGATATTGGGAGCGAGCGTGGTCAGCTCGACCGTGAGGTGCGGCGCCTTGAACGGGCCTGCGCCGCCATCGCCTACTTCGAGAATCTGTGCGTTTGCCTGGGTGCGAACAGACCCTGCAAGAAAGATTGCGACAAAAACTGCGGCAGCGGTGCGCAGCACGGTGCTGAAGGGACGTCCCAGGCTCATCCTTCCATTGTAGAAGCCTGCGAGCTTTACCGGCTCAGGCGGCGGTGTTCGATCAGGATGCAACGATCCATCACAACCCTTAGTGCAGCCTGCTCAGCACGTTCGGCGGCTTCCAGGTTCACAATTCCGAGTTGCACCCAGAGGTCGCGCAGGCCGAGGGAGATCATCTCCTCCACAATTGCCGGGAGGAACCTGGGCAGGCGGAAGACATTGACCACGTCCGGCTTGACCGGGAGTTCGGCCAGGGAAGCGTAGCTGCGCTCGCCCAGGACCTCGGAAATGGCTGGGTTGATAGGAAAAATGCGGTATCCCTGCTGCTGCATGTAGGCGGAAACCGAGTAGCTTGCCTTGCCAGGATTGTCAGAAAGCCCAATGACGGCGAGCGTTCGCGGGGTCTGTGGTTGGCCGGTAGCGGGGTGGCCGAGCATGTCCAGGATAATTTCAGGTTCGTTCATGGAAAGTCCTTGTACGTCCGTGGGAGGGCGTCGTTTATACTCAGATGTTGACGGACGCCCCAAAAGTGGCACCGCGCTGGAGAAGTCTTGCAAGGAACAGTGTTACAAGGATCGGTTTTGCGCGGAGCAGACAAGCAGCAGTTGGCAGCACAGGATAAACGGCGCACTTTGCCGGGCAAACTGACGACGGGCTTTGCGCTCGTAACGGGCCTCGCAGCCGTGCTGTGCACCACGGGATGCGGTAACCAGTACCGCCCTGTTGTGAGCGCCATCAGCCCGGTTGGGCCGGCTGGACAGCCCACCAAGTACGCGGTGGCGATCTCCAACCCCAGCGGCACTCCGGCACTGGCTACGATTACTGGGTATTCCATTGCGACCGTTACGAGCGGCACTCCGCCAGTTACGAATAATGTGGCGACCTTCACGGCCGTTAATTCGTTTAACGCCGGTGAGGTCGTGAACCTTTCGGGATTCGGAACCAGCACCTTCTGGAACGGTCAGTCCGTGACTGTGATCTCGACCGGGCTTTCCTCGACCCAGTTTGAAGCGGTTGTGACGTTTGCTCCCGTTGCTGCTACGACCGAGGCCGGGCTGGCAACACTTCCCGGCACGCTGCTGGACGGACTTCTGACGATCGTCGACGTCTCAGGCGATACCGTGCTCTCCACGCCGTCGCTGCAGGGGCTTACGCTTCCGGCGCCGACCACGACCGGGACCACGACCGTTGCGCCAACGCCGACGTTTATCAACCCGACCACCTTCACGCTTAACTCCAGCGGTAGCGAGGGCTTTTTCCTCAACAACCTGGGGGTCTTTGAAGACTTCGGTCTCAGCAACCCAACCGGTCTCCGCACGCAGGACATTGTGCAGAACACGCTCGCTGCCAATGCCGTTCCCTACAGCGTCCAGACCTATTCGCTGGCAAGCACGGGCACCACAATCTTTGTTCCCACGCCGACGAGCTCTTCCGTCTCTGAACTCTCGCTCGCGAGTGGCGTATCGCTGCTACAGAACCTCAGCGTAGCTCCGAACCCGGTCTATGTTGTCGGAACGGACTCCGCGCAGCGCGTGTACGCGATCAGCCAGGGCAACGGGGTCAGCAATGGCACGGCAACGTCCATTGAGAACTCGCCGATTACAACTGGAACGCCTATCCCCGTCGGCATCAACCCGACCTACGGTGTGATGACGACAGACGGCAATCGCGCCTTCATCCTCAACAAAGGCAATGCCGCCAACACGGCTGCTGCGCTTGGCACGAGCAGCGTCTCGGTTATCAACGTACCCAGCAACGGGTTGGATACCGCGGTCTCGACTATCGCTATTCCGGACATCGCTATCCCCGGTGGAACGACGGTTCCTGCTCATCCCGTTTGGGCTGATCTCGACACCATCAACTCGGAGTTCGTTGTCCTGAACCAGGGCGACGGTGTGCATCCGGGAACGCTCACCCTCATCAGCATCCCGCTTTGCAACGTCAACACTCCGGTCACCAATCCGAACTGCCTCCCTGCCAACCCGGTAGATGCAGTCGGTTTCGGAACCATCGTTGGCACGATACCGGTTGGTATCAATCCGACCATGGTTTCGGTACTGGTGGATGGCTCGCGTGCTTACGTGGTCAACTCTGGTATTCTCCCCGGCGTGAACTCGGCGTATCCGAATGGCATCGAGGGCTCGGTCAGCGTCGTCAACCTGCTTAGCAACGTTGTGACGGCTACGATCCCTGCCACTTCGCTTCCTGCCAATACGGTGAACACCGAAACCACGCCCAGCGAGATTTACGGCCATCCCAACACGGTTTCCGCAACCACCGGAAACCCCACTGGCAAGGTGTACGTCACGTCTTCTGACAACAAGTACATGACGATCATCGAAACCGACACCGACTCCGTAGATACGCATATCTCGCTACAGGGTCTTGGCGTCCGTGTGATCGTAACCGCCAAGTAAACGCACTGCAGCAATAAGAAAGGCCGCCATGATGGCGGCCTTTCTTATTGCTGCTTGAAACTGCTGGAAACGGTTTACATGCCAACCAACACAATCGGCATGGTTGGCTGCTTCGATCCGCCGTCATCCTCGATCGTTACGCCGAAGCCCTTGGCGGTAACGCCCTTGGGCAGGTCCGGCATTACGACGCTGGCGTTGCCATTCTGATCCGGCTTGAACGTGCCCGCTGGAACCGGTGGCCTGCCAGACTCTGCCGGCAGCACCCACAGCTCGTAGGTCTTGTACGGCTGTAGCGGAAGCAGGTTGCTGGCCACGAACACTAGTGAACCCTTATCTGGCAGGTACGCCGCATGTCCTTCAGGAAGATGCACGGCTGGCACGCCGTCCGGCACCGGAACCCGCAGCGTAAGCTGCTGGGCGCCTGCGTCGGTGAGTGTCTGCAACACCTGCTGGGCCTTGGCGGAGTCTCCTGAAGACTGGCTCAGCTTGGCTGAAACTGCATCGAGATCCTGCTGGACGACCTGGCGCTGGTGGAACTGCAGACCTGCAACCACGCTCACACCGGCTGCAATGGCCCATCCTGCCCAGCTTCCAAAGCCCGCTGCGCGTTTGCGCGGTGCGTCTTCAAAGGACTCCATCTCAAACATGCGGTTGCTGCGTGGTGCCAGCACCGGCTCCGAATCCTCAACGCTCGGGGTCGCCGCGCGTTCCATCGGAATCACTTTTTTCTCTTTGGCGACGCGGCGCATCAGCCGTTCCCGGGCCATGGCGGGGGGAGAGTGCATCTCCGACGTCATGGCATAGGCGGCAAGGTCACCCTGGTAGCGTGCGACTTCCTCGCGGCACTCTGCGCAGTGTTGCAGATGCGTGAGCGCATCGGCCATCTCCTGCTCCGGCAGGAACTGCAAAGCGAAGAGGGCTAGATCGTCCTGCGGTATGTGGTTTGCGGTGTTCATGCCTGGAATGCCTTTCTCAGCGTCAACAACGCGCTGCGGATGCGAGTCTTTACGGTACCTAGCGGATCGCCGGTCATCTCTGCAATTTCAGAGTGCGTCAGGCCGTCGAAGAACGCCATTTCCAATGTCTTGCGCTGTTCGGCGGGGAGCTGGCCGATCACAACGCGGGCTTTTTCCATCATCAGATTGCGCTCGGCTTCGTCCGCCATGTTCCCCGGCGAAGCCAGCTGCATCTCTTCGACCTGTTCGGTCGGTTTCTTGCGCCGCAGGGCATCGATGGAACGGTTGCGCGTAACTACCGCGAGCCAACCGCCCAAACTGCCTCGTGCTGCGACAAAAGAGACCGGATTCCGCCAGATCTGCATGAAAATCTCCTGCAAAACATCCTCGGCAGAGGCCGCGTCGCGTAAAACACGCAAAGCTACGGAGTAAACAATCTTTGAGTAGCGATCAAATAACAATGCCATCGCCTGCTCGTCGCCGCGCTGTACTCGCGCCAGCAATGCCGCATCTTCATGCGGGGTGGGCTGGGTTGGCGTAGTCAGCACTTCTTCGTCTCTATCCATAGAACGCACCTGAGGCCCAAACAGATTGCCCTTACAGCTTCTCCCGGTAAAAAGGTTGCCCCAAAGACGACTTTAGTTCGTTATTCGCCCAACAATCGCCCGTTGGAAGGAGGATCTACCGTGCAAGGGACATGCTTCTGCGTGCCCAGTGTACGTCATAGTCGGCTTCCCGGGAACAACTGCTAGTGTCAAGCGTTGTACTCTGTCCCTTGGCCACTGAAAGGCAGGGCAGTCCCCACAACGATGAAACTTCGTCTCGACAAGCTGATGGTGGAGCGTGCGCTGGTGCCCTCCCGCGAACGCGCGCAGGCGCTCATTCTCGCTGGCCGTGTGCTGGTGCAGGAGCAACGCGTCGATAAACCCGGCACCTCGGTTGACTCCGAGGCGATTCTTCGTCTGCTTGGCGACGACATGCGCTACGTTGGCCGCGGCGGCCTAAAGCTGGAGCACGCCCTCGAAACCTGGAAGATCGTCGTCGAAGGCCTCGCCTGCGCCGATATTGGCGCCTCCACTGGCGGCTTTACCGACTGCATGTTGCAGCGCGGCGCGGCTTCAGTGCTTGCCGTCGATACCGGCTACGGCCAGATCGCGCACAAACTCCGCGTGGACCCCCGCGTCTCCCTCATGGAGCGCACCAACGCCCGCCTGCTCGAGCCCGGCCAGCTCGTCCCACAGGCTCCACAGCCGATCCGCTTCTTCGCCATGGATGTCAGCTTCATCTCCGCCACGCTCGTACTGCCAGCGGTGGTCTCCGCGCTGGCCCCGGCAGAAACCCGCTGGGCCGGTGACGCCGTCATCCTCGTCAAGCCGCAGTTTGAGGCTGGCCGTGAACACGTTGGCAAAGGAGGCATCGTCCGCGACCCCGAGGCCCAGCAGTACGCCGTGCATCGCGTAGAAGACGCCGTCCGTGAGCTGGGCGGCGAGGCGCTTGCGCTGATCGACTCCCCCATCCTCGGCATGGAAGGCAATCGCGAGTTCCTTCTCCACGCTCGCTTCAAATAGCGCGCTCGCTCTACCCCTCAGCCCGGTTACACTACTCTTCACGATGCCCATTGCAGCTCTCATTTCCAAGCCACAGAAGCCCGAGTTGGAAACCATCCTGCCGGAGTTGATCACTTGGCTCCAGGGCCACGGGTTTGATTCCATTCTCGACCCCGACAGCGCCGCCTACATCGACCGCACTAACGACGCCGTTGAGCGCCCGGAGATGCCCGCGCTGAATCCGTCCATCGTGATCTCGCTCGGCGGCGATGGCACCTTGCTTTCGGCTGCCCGTGCCTTCGCGTACACGCAAACGCCCATCCTCGGCGTCAATCTCGGCTCGCTCGGCTTCCTTACGGAGGTTCCACTCTCTGACCTCTACACCACGCTCGAAGCATGGATAGCAGGCACAGGCGTCATCGACGTGCGCAGCCTCATGCACACAGAACTCGTGCGCGATGGCCGCCCCTTCCGCTCATGGGACGCGCTGAATGACGTTGTCATCTCCAAGGGCGCGATCGCCCGCATGGGAGCCTTCACCATCGAGCTGGACGGCGCCTTCGTGGCCGAGTTCCGTGCCGATGGCGTCATCGTCGCCACGCCCACCGGCTCAACTGCCTACACGCTCGCGGCCAACGGCCCCATCCTGATGCCCAGCGTGGATGCCATGGTGCTTACGGCGATCTGTCCACACCTGCTGACGATCCGCCCCATCGTCGTCCCCGGCTCGTCTGAAATTACGGTTACGGTAGACGTCGTGCCGCACGAAACCTACCTCACGGTAGACGGTCAGGAAGCCGTCGAACTGCTGCTTGATGACAGCATCCACTGTCGCCGCTCCAGCCTCAACGTGAACCTCCTCCGCCTGAACCGCAATGGCCTCTTCAACGTGCTGCGTTCGAAGCTGAGCTGGGGTGAGCGGTAGACGTCTTGAAACCTTTCTCTGCCAATGCGGTCTGGTCTCGCTGCATCTCCGCGAGATCGAGATGGAACTTCAAATCAAAAGAGTTTGCCGAGCGTGAAGAGCAACTTCTTGCGACCCGCGTCTCCAATCGACCCACCCACGGTTACAACGCCCAGCGGTGTTGCGACGACAATCGCGCTGAGCCCATCCTGACGAAGATAGGCTGGTTTCTCGGGAGACCACATCTCGCCAGCCTCGTAGACCATGGCGGCGTAAACGCCTTGTCCCAGACCAGAGGGCAGAACGGCCAGCCGCCTCATGTAGCCGGCGCGGACGAGGTAGTTGTCGGTGCTGCGGTATTCATCCACGGAAGAGGCAGAAAGTCGCAGCGGTCCGCCCGTTGTGAAGCGAAACGGCTCCGCCACATTCGTACGGAAGTAGCTATGCACCTCCGTGCCAAGGCCGATGAAATTCCTTTCGTGAAAAGTCCAGGTTTGCGAAGTTCTGATATTCAACAACGGTGCGTTTGCGCTGCCCACCGCATGAAACAGAGAGCCAGCCTCCACATCCACACGCAGGCTGCTCGGTGAGACGGCTCCTGTCAGGGCCCGGTCGTAGTTGAAGTGCAGTAGTCCGGTCTGCGCGTTGCCGATCACGTTCGGTTCGTTGTTTGTTCCTGAAACCTGCTCCCAGCGAACGTTTTGTTCGCTCCACTCGGCGTCCACTTTGATGTTGCGGCGCACAATCTTCCCGAACTCCGCGCCGCCACCTGCCTGCTGTTCGGAGAACTCTGCCACTCTTTGCTGGTCAGCCCAAAGATAGACCGGCTGGCGAAGAATGCCACCCTTCGGCTGTACAAACCATCCACTCGGTGTCAGCTCTCTGTGGTACTCCATCCCAATCTGGGTAAGAAATCCAACCCGCACATCCGTACGCAGCTCGGAGTTGTAACCTCCGAGATCGCGATTGATCAGGCGAAAGTCGAACGACGTCCGCGTGACGTTATGCGTGACGGCGGTCATATCAAGGCCAAACAACAGTTCGGGGCCGCTGCCTTGCTGCTTGCTGAGTTTTACCAGCACGCCTGTGTCTGGAACCGATTCACTCGATTGCGGGGCAGAGGGCACTTGATTCGAGTACGTCTCAAAGGAGGCAACATACGTACCGCTTCCTTGTACGCCGTGCAGGTCCTTTGTGATGCGCTCCTCGTTGATCGGCTTGCCTTGCTCTGGCTGAAGGTCGTGTGCTGCCACTTCCTGCGCTGCTTTTGTGCCGCCTTCAATTTTGATCTGGTGCAGGATGCCCGGTGCAGAATGGCGACGGCTCGCCCTGGCAGAAAGATATTGCTGCCAATCGCTTTCGCTGAGCTGGTACTGCAAGAGAGCCGAACGTTGTGCTTCAGCTGCTTCATGACCTGCCTGGATCAACGCTGCACCTTTGGCATAGTCGGAAGTCGTGAACTTTTGCGTCTGCGTTTGAATGACGATGTCGGCAAGCTTCATGCCTGATTTTTCGCTGCGCGAAGTGCCTGCGGCGTAGGCCCGCGTCAAGACGCCAAGAATGGAGTTGACATCGTTATCCACCATTGGCGCTGCATTGAGATGGACCGCGATCACCACATCGGCATGTAGGTCGCGACGAGAAACGTCTGTCGGCAGGTTATCCAAAGCAGCGCCGTCAACGAGGTAATGCCCGTGATACAGCACAGGAGAAAAGACGCCGGGGATAGAGATAGACGCTCGAATCGCCTGCGGCAATGGGCCATCTGCAAAGACCACAGGTTCAAGCGTGTTCAGGTCTGTGGCAACACAGCGAAAGGGGATCGGCAGTTCATTGAAGGAAAGATTTTCGGAGTTGTAGGCGCTCAGCTCTTTCCTGAGGAACTCGTTCAAGCCGACATCGGTCAAAACAGCATCGCGTAGGCCCACTCCTCCGTGAAGATTAAACGTGATCGCTTGCGGCAGGTCTCTCCTGTCTTCGCGGCGTCGATAGCCAATGTCGCTATAAGCCTCTGAGATGGTGAAGATCTCTGGCAAAACAGATTTTGTGGCAACATCCCTGAGCTGCTGCGTGGAGTGCCCCGAGGCGTAGAGGCCGCCGATCAAGGAGCCCATGCTGGTGCCTGCGATGCTGTCGATGGGAATTCTATTTTCTTCAAACCATTGCAGGACGCCGATATGCGCCAAGCCAAGCGCACCGCCTCCTTCGAGCACAAGCCCAATTTGCGGGCGGCGATTCGGCGCAGCGGCAGGGGTCGTCTTCGAGGTATCCGGGCTTTGTCCGCGTGAGTTCACGCAGGCAATCAGGGCTACACACGCAGCTATCAGGATTACGCGCAGGGGCTTCATTGCGCTGCTTCGGCGAGAAACCAGGAGCGCCGCTCCGCTTCAGTGATCCGCTTTGCCAAGAGGTTTGTCGCTGCCAGCATCAGATAGTTCAACCTGTATTTCCTCTCACTTCGATTGAGATTTGTGGGACCGGGAGCGTCTTCAGAAATGGAGTGCTTTCATCAAATGTAGTTTTCAATTGGGGTTCATCATTTTTAAATCAGAAAGCAACTGGCAAGCAACAACCCGCTTCGCCTTGGCTGACTATAGCGAGGCGACTGATAGATGCTTGCAACTTATTTCAATGGAATCGAGCTTAAGGGCAAGGCCACCCCAGCGACAGATCACTTGGGGTGGCAATAGAGCAACCCATTCGTGTAGTTGGATGAGGGGAGGGCTTCGGCGAACTGCAACGCACCCGTTAGAACAGGTGAATAATCACCTGGTTCGTAACCAACGCGGCAACGTAAGCGACCACGGTCATGTAGGCGAACTGCAATGCCGGCAGCTTCCAGCTATTGGTCTCGCGCCGCACTACTGCCAGCGTAGAGGTACACTGCATGGCGAAGGCGAAGAACACCACCAGCGCAATCGCTCCACCCAGCGTCATATCGTGCCGCAGCGCAGCTTGCAGGCCAACTGCGTGCGTCGCTGGGTCCATGCCGTACAGCGTACCCAGCGTGCCTACGATTACTTCGCGAGCCACGATCGAGCTCAGCAACCCAATGCCGATCTTCCAGTTGAAGCCGAGCGGGCGGAGCACAGGCTCAATCCAATGACCAAGCCGCCCAATCATGCTGGTGGCGATGTCAGAGAACTGGCCGCCGTGTATCGGCAGCACGCTGAAGACCCAGACCAGGAACGTAACGCCGAGGATGACTGTTCCAGCCTTCTTCAGGAACAACATGCCGCGGTCATAGAGCCGCAGGGTGAGCGACTGCACCGTCGGCCAGCGATACTGTGGCAGCTCCAGAATGAAGGGAGCCGCAGAAGCCTTCATTACCGACGAGTTCAGCATCTTCGCCGTAATCAGTGCGGCGAGGAAGCCCAACCCGTAGAGGCTCAGCATCACCATCGCGCGCAGTCCGATCACGCCGCCGAGAAACTTCTCGTTCGGAATAAATGCTGCGATGATCAGCGTGTAAATCGGCAGCCGTGCCGAGCAGGTCATAAACGGCGCGACCATGATCGTCGCCAGCCGCTCACGCTTGTTTTCGATGGTGCGTGTCGCCATGATCGCCGGCACGGCACATGCATAGGCTGAGAGCAGGGGAATGAACGCCTTGCCGTTCAAGCCAATCGCCCGCATCACGCGGTCGGCAATCAGAGCCGCGCGAGCCAGGTAGCCTGAGTCCTCAAGGATTCCGATAAACAAAAACAGCAGCAGAATCTGCGGCAGAAACACCAGCACCGACTGCACGCCATTCCACAGGCCGTCGCGCAGCAGCAGGCGCAGCCAGTTATCCGGTAGTACGAGTGCAGCCTTTGCGCCCCAGCTTGTGAGCAGGGTGCCCATGCCATCGCTTAGCGGCTGGCCAATCGTAAACACTACCTGGAAGACGGCAAACACCACCGCCAGAAAGACCAGCGGCCCCCACACGCGATGCAGCAACACAGAGTCCAGCCGCCGCGTCCAAAGCGCAGCCTGCGGTGCCTGGTACTTCGTACGCCCTGTAACCTGCGTCGCCCACGTACGGCAGGAAGCCGCACTCTGCAAGATCGGCAACTGCACAGGACGCAGGCCGTCGTCTTCCTTGCTGCCCGCACGCAGCAGGAACTCGGGGATCACATCCAAATTCTTGCCCTGCGCCGCGCTGATCAACGCCACCGGGTGTCCCAGTTCTTTCGCCAACGCCAGCGTATCGATCTTGCCGCCACGGGCCTCAAGCTGGTCGCTCATGTTCAGCAGCACCAGCGTCGGCAGGCCGATGGAAAACACCGGCGCAGCCAGCATCAACTGCCGGTTCATGTGTGTGGAGTCGAGCACGAGCAGTACGCAATCCGGCACGGGCACGCCGGGCATTTTCCCGGTCAGTACTTCCACTGCTACGCGCGCATCTTCGGAGTACGTCGCAAGGCTATAAATTCCGGGCAAGTCGATCAGCGTAAGATCGCTGCGCCCAATGCTCTTCATCTTTCCCGAGTGGTGTTCCACCGTTACTCCGGGATAGTTTGCCACCTTTTGCCGCATGCCCGTCAGCCGATTGAACAGCGTCGACTTCCCACAGTTTGGTGGCCCGATTAGAGCTACGGTGCGAAAACGCTTCTTCGCTCCCGGCACAACCGGCTCGGGAACCTCCTGAACGAGTTCTTCCGCAGGCGCGTGACAGCTCATGCTGCTTCACCCGTGTCTTCGGCGTTCAGTCTCAGATAGATGTGTTTGGCGGTCTCGTTACGCAGCCCAACTTCAACGCCGTCAATGCGATACACCCGCGGATCGCCCGCCGGAGCACGGCGCAGAACCTCAACGCTTGTACCGGGTAGAAAACCCAGATGGGCCAGGTGATGGCTCACTTCTTCGGGCAAATCTATCGATTCGACCACGCCCGCACTACCCACCTTCGCATTGCTTAAAGCCGTGACTTCCATTTGCGCGCCTATATCCGACCAACCCGGTCCCCTTTACTATACGACAAGGACGCAGGTCATTGCAGGGACTTGAATATCGGGGACGCAAAACTGTCTGCTCTAACCCAACCGCAACCCAGATTAGAGCCACCCAACACCCAATTCGACGCACGAATCCAACGCATCTTCTGCGTTCGCGTGATCAAAATATTTGTAAGGGGGAAAGGAATTATGGTGCGCCCGGAAGGATTCGAACCTCCGACCTACTGGTTCGTAGCCAGACGCTCTATCCAGCTGAGCTACGGGCGCACATTGCAAGGTTGCAACTAAGTAAGAATAACCGATTTTCGAGCTTCCATCAACCCGTAAATACCCACAAGCCCTTTAGCTTGCCACAGGGGCGGCAACTGGCTCGGGTTCAGGTTGAGGGGGAATCAGCGAAACCCGCTCCAGCACATCCAGCCCGGACCGCCGCAGCAACTGGTGCACGATCGGCTCCGTCAGCCGGGTTGCGTCGTACTCCAAACGCACGGTCTTTTCCGCTTCGTTGAATACCAAACTGCGAATCCCGTAGACCTCACGCACACGTCCGAGAGCCATCATGGCGGCTTCCACCGGCGGTACGCCGTAGCGATACATCACATCAAGCTGCGTCATAGGATTGATTTTACCAGCGGCTGCAGTCGCTGCGGCTAACTCGCAGCCGAAAGGCGTTTTAGGTAATCCACAATCTCTGGGCTGGTCCAGTTCTGTGCGCTCACAAACTTGCGCCGCAGCATACCCTGGCGGTCGATCACGTAGGTTTCAGGAATTTGTGCGGTGCCGTACAGAGCGTTGATGCGCGCCGAAGGATCGCGCACCGTCAGTAGGTCCACGTTATTTTGCGTCAGAAATCGCTGATATGCGTCGGCGTCATCGTCAATGCTGATTGCGACGACCGTAATATCCGGCATTTCGTGTTGCAGCAGAAGCAGGCTCGGCAGCTCTTCCACGCAGGGAGCGCACCAGCTTGCCCACAGGTTCAGCAGCACTACATGCCCGCGCAGCTTCCTCAGATCCACCGTCCGCGTGCCGTCAGACACGACAAACTGCGGCGCCAGCCCGCCGATATTCCGTGGATGGCCGCCGCGGTCGCACCCCGTTGCCAGCAGCATCGTCAAAAGCCCTGCCGCAAGTACTGTCTGTCGAATCCCAACCCGTTGCATACCCATTGCTTCCTATAATACGAAGCTGTGCCCGTCGATCCCAACCCGAAGCAGAAACTGAGCCCCATTCTGGGCCTTCCTATCGACGACGAGCCCCTTGCTCCCGTCATCCATGCCGCTCTTGAGCCGGTTGATAACGCCCCCCGCCCAGAGCTCAGCGTGATCATCCCCGCCCGCAACGAGGAGCAGAATCTCCCCGCCTGCCTGGCCTCGCTGCTCGATCAGGATGGCGAACTCTTTAAGCTGGGCGTCGATTGGGAGCTCCTTGTCATCGACGACGACTCCGCCGACAGCACTCGCTCCATCGCTACTGACGCAGCCGCGCAGCACCCCGGCATGACGGTACTAGAAGCTCCTCCGCTCGATCTCCGCGCCACGCAACAGGCCTTCACCGGCAAAACCAACGCGTGCTGGGCTGGTGCGCAGCACGCCACCGGCCGTTGGCTCCTTTTTACCGACGCCGACACCATCCACGAGCCCGGCGATCTCATCCACGCATTGCATGAGGCTAAAAGGCACAACGCCTCGTTGCTTTCTTACTCGCCCCGGCAGATCGTCCACGGCTTTTGGCAACGTTCGCTTATGCCGCTCATCTTCTCCGAGCTAGCCAGCGTTTACCCCACGGACCAGGTCAACGACCCCGCTAAGCGGCTGGCCGCAGCCAACGGCCAGTTCCTCATGGTGGAGCGCGAAGCCTACTTTGCCGTCGGAGGCCATCGCATGGTGGGCAAGTCTGTGCTCGAAGACGTCGATCTGGCTTACAACATCAAGCGTTCCAAGCGCATCATCCGTTTCCGTTACGCTCCAGACGCGCTTAGCACCCGCATGTATCGCGGCTTTACGGATATGGTCGAAGGCTGGACCAAAAACCTCGTCCTGCTCTTCCCGCACGCTCTCGGGCTGGCCGCATGGCGTCTGCTCGATATTGCTCTACTCCTGCTTCCGTTACTCTTCCTCTTCTTCCCACGCTGGGGAACCATCCAGCACGTGGCCATCCTTCTGCTTTGGGCCCGCAATCTCTGGCGTTTCTACAGCCGTGTCGCCCGCTCGAAGTTTGAAGCGATCAACTGCGCTTTCTCCGTTTTTGCTCTGCCACTCTTCATCGTGCTCCTCGTCCGCAGTTGGATGAACCACAAGCTCTTCCATCAAGTAGGCTGGAAGGGAAGGGTTTACCGCACCGGACGCTGAGTGCATCTCCCTTTCTCTTCAAGCATCCAACCAAAGATCGCTGTTTGCTGTTAACTATTTGCTGTTCGCTACTCTTATGATTCTTCTCACCCGCAAAGCCGACTTCTCCGCCGCCCACTTCTACTGGAACGATGCCTGGTCTGAAGCTGAAAACCAGCGCGTCTTCGGTAAGTGCTCCAACCGCCAGGGCCACGGCCACAACTACACGCTTGAGGTCACTGTCGAAGGCGTTATAGACCCCGCCTCCGGTTTCGTCGTCGACCTCAAGCAGCTCAAAGACATCATGGAGCGCGAGGTTGTTTCTGTTTACGACCATCGCCACCTGAACCACGAGATCCCCGAGTTCAAAACCACGGTGCCGACCACGGAAAACATCGCCATCGCCATCTGGCGTCGCCTCGACGGAAAAATCCCTGGCGCAAAGCTTCACCGCATCCGTGTCTACGAAATGCCGGACCTTTTTGCTGACTTCTACGGAGAAGGCGCATGAGTGCGATCGCCCACCTAAGCCGCCGCTATCACTTCGCCGCGTCGCATCGTCTGCACGTCGATGCGTTGAGTCCAGAGCGCAATCGAGAGATCTACGGCAAGTGCAATAATCCCTTTGGACACGGGCACAACTACTCCGTGCAGGTCACGTTCTCCGGCCCGGTGGATAAGATCACCGGCATGGTTACCAACCTCGGCGATCTCGATTCCTTCACACAGCGCGAGTTGCTCGATCTTTTTGATCACACCAACCTCAACACGCTTCCGTGCTTCCTCGACCTTGTTCCAACCACGGAGAATCTATGTGTGGAGCTGTGGCGAATCTTCGCGCAGTATCCCCACGCAAAGCTCGAACGCCTTCGCGTCGAAGAGACCGGCAACAATGCCTTTGACTACTTCGGCGATGGCGCTCCTATCCAACACGAAGAGTAAGATCGAAAGCGCAAATGACGACAAAGCTCCCAGTTGAATCACGCACTCCCGATCGCCCCGGCGAAACGTCCGCGCAAGTCGCCCACGAAGCCGCGGCAACGCCGCTCGCTGTCGCCAGTACGCAGCAAATCTACGCCGAACTTCTTACCCGCATCGGCGAAGATCCCGCTCGCGACGGTCTTCTGCGCACGCCCGAGCGCATGGAGAAATCCATGGCGTTCCTCACTCACGGATACAAGCAGTCGGTCGAAGAAGTACTGCACCAGGCCCTCTTCGACGTCGATTACGACGAGATGGTTATCGTCAAAGACATCGAGTTCTACTCCATGTGCGAGCATCACTTGCTCCCATTCTTCGGTCGCGCGCACATCGCATACGTGCCCAACGGCAAGGTCATCGGTCTCAGCAAAATTCCACGCATCGTCGATGTCTTCGCACGTCGCCTACAGGTGCAGGAGCGTCTCACTAAGCAGATTGCAGAGGCTATCAGCGAAGCGATTCAGCCCCAGGGTGTCGGCGTTGTGCTTGAAGCGCAGCATCTCTGCATGATGATGCGCGGCGTTGAAAAGCAAAGCTCCAACACTGTCACCAGTGCCATGCACGGCGTCTTCAAAAGCCAGTTGCAAACCCGCAACGAGTTTCTCTCGCTTGTCGAACGCAGTCGCTAACCAATCAGCCACAAAATAGCTGTCAGGAAACACCCGCATTGAATGGTCTCATCGTTGTAGACAAGCCCTCCGGCATGACTTCGCACGACGTCGTGTCCATCGTCCGCCGTGCCACCGGTGAAAAATCCATCGGCCACCTGGGCACGCTCGACCCCATGGCCACAGGCGTCCTTCCGCTGCTGCTCGGAAAGTACACGCGCCTCGCGCAGTTCTTCGGCAAAGCTGAAAAGCAATACACCGGCGGCATTCGCTTTGGCTTTGCCACCGACACCTTCGATGCTGAAGGCCAACCCTCCGCCGAGCCCGCGGCGCTCACACAAACGCTCGACGAACTTCGCATCCTCGCCCAGCACTTCCACGGTGAGATGGATCAGATGCCCCCGGTCTTCTCCGCGAAAAAAATCAACGGAGTTCCCGCGCACAAACTCGCTCGCGCCGGCAAAGAAGTCGCCGTCAAACCCGCACGCATCAGCATCCACTCCTTCGATCTACTCTCCCTCGCGGGCGACACGGCGACCTTCGCCATCCATGTCTCTGCCGGAGGCTACGTTCGCTCCGTCGCTCACGAACTCGGCGAACTCGCCGGTTGTGGAGCGCATCTCTCCGCGTTACGTCGCACTCAGGCTGGCCCCTTTACACTCGAACAATCCATCACACTCGACGATCTGAAAGCCCTTACGCCAGCCGAGATCGAATCCCGCCTGCCGCATCCCCGTGCCATCCTTCCCGACATGCCCTGCGTCACAGTCGACGAAAAAACTGCCGGACGCATCCGCAACGGCATGCAGGTCAACGTGCCGGAGTTCTCGCAAGCCTCGCTGATCAAAGTTTTCACCGGGCCACGCGATCTACTCTGCATCGCCCGACGCATCGCAGGCACACTTGTGCAGCCGGAGATAGTTCTCGGCTAACCAGGCACGTATCAGTGCTTCAACATCGGCTCAATCAAGCGAGCCACATTCGCCGCAACCTGCTTATTTCCCTTAGCCGTCGCGTGGATGCCATCGTCCTGCATGTCCCCAGCCACGCCATAGACGCCTTGCAGTAAAAACGGCAGCATCGGCACGTGGTACTGCCTGGCCAGCGCGGGGTACATCGCGTTGAACTTCGCAATGTAATCCGGACCGTAGTCCGGCGGCAGCGTCATCCCCGCCAACGCCACTTTCGCTCCGCTGCCTTGCAGCTGGTAGATCATGCTGCCGATGTTTTTCTGCGTCTGCTCTAGTGGCAAACCCCGCAACCCATCATTGCCGCCAAACTCCAGCACCACCACCTGCGGATGCTGCGCGATCACACGCTCAATCCTGTCCAGCCCATCTTTTGTCGTATTTCCACTTACGCCAGCGTTCACCACACGGTACGGATAACTGGCATTATCGAGAATGTCCTGCAATGCATCGGGATAAGCTTCCCCAGGATCTGTGCCGAATCCGGCCGTCAAACTATTGCCAAAGCACACAATCGTCGGTCGCCATGCCTGTTGCGGCACCGCTGGCTGCACCATGGAAACCTGCGCGCTCAGGCCGTTGTCAGACTTGCCCGGATCGGCTTTGCAGCCGCCAAGCCACACCGCCGCGCACGCTGGAGCGCAGAGGAAAGCTAAGATAAAGGAGATACGCGATCGCTGCACATTCTGATTCTACTCAAGAGGCACAAATCCTTTGCTCGAAACCAACGCAATTGGAACCGCAGCCAGCAACGTGCAGCCCACCGGCGCACCGATGATTGTTGTAGATCAGCTCCGCAAATCGCTGCGCACGGGCTCGACTACCGTCGACATTCTCAAGGGCATCGACTTCACCATCTATGGCGGCGAGTTCGCTGCCATCATGGGTGCTTCCGGCTCAGGCAAGTCCACACTGCTTGGTCTGCTGGCCGGTCTCGATAACCCCACCTCCGGCAATGTGCACCTCAACGGCACCGCCATCAGCTACCTGGCGGAAGACAAGCTCGCGCAACTTCGAGGTCGCACCATCGGTTTCGTCTTTCAGAGCTATCAGCTCATCCCTACGCTCACCGCACTTGAAAACGTTCTGCTGCCGTACGAGCTCAACGACACCACTGGCAACCGCAAAGCGGGCATCGACCGTGCTCGCCAGCTTCTTGAGTCCGTCGGTCTCACCTCGCGCCTCGACCACTATCCTGTTCAGCTCTCCGGCGGCGAGCAGCAACGTGTCGCCCTCGCTCGCGCTTTCATTTTGCGTCCGCCCATCGTGCTTGCCGATGAGCCCACCGGCAATCTCGACACCAACAACGGCCAGGCCGTGCTCGACCTCCTGCTCTCACTCAACCAGGCGGAAGGCACCACGCTCGTGCTCGTTACGCATGATCCCGCACTTGCCGCACACGCCACCCGCGTCATCACACTTCGCGACGGCCTCGTCGTCGGCGACGCTCACCAGATCGCTTCCACCGCACACCTCTAAACGAGGAAGGGAACAGCTACCGCATGCCCAGCCTCAGTTACTCCACTGCTTCTCGCATCGCCTACCGCGAACTTCGGCACTCTCGCGGCAAATTCGTCTTCGTCATCCTCTCTGTCGCCATCGGCGTTGCCGCGCTTACCGGGGTTCGTGGCTTCTCGTCTTCTTTCCGCTCGATGCTTCTGCTCCGCGCCCGCAGCATCATGGCGGCTGATCTCTCCGCGCGTACTACGCAGCAACCTACGCCGCAGCAGCAAGCAGGGCTCGACCAGATCATCGCCAATGGCAATCAGCAAACTCAGGTTACCGAGCTGCTTTCGATGGCGTCTTCCACCACCTCGCTGGACCCACTTCTGGTCTCGCTCAAAGCCGTCGACCCCACAAAGTATCCGTTCTATGGCGAGGTCGTCCTCTCGCCCACAATGCCCCTCGCACAGGCGCTCACGCCCACTACAGTCGCTGTCGGAGATGACCTGCTGCTTCGCCTGCATCTGCAAGTCGGCGACTTCATCAAGCTCGGCACGCGCAGCTATCGCATCGCCGCCAGCGTCGTCGAAGAGCCAGATCGCCTCTCCGGCTCCTTCGCCGCCGGCCCACGCGTCCTGCTCTCGCAACAAGCCCTCGCAGACTCCGGCCTCCTCGCTGCCGGCTCGCACGCCTCGCGTCGCTTCCTCTTCAAACTCCCATCGTCAAAGCCAGGTGGTACCAGCTCTGACGCCGCCGTAGCCACGCTCAAAGCCGAACTCGAAATCCTGCTCCCAGAAGCACAGGTCAACGACTACCGCGAAGCCAACCCCGCGCTCACCAAGGGTCTCGACGGCGCCACCGGCCTGCTCTCGCTCATGTCGCTCGTCGCACTCGTGCTTGGTGCCGTTGGAGTCGCCATGGCCATGCGTGCACACCTGCAGCAACGCCTCGACTCCATCGCCATCATGAAGTCGCTCGGCGCAAGCTCCGGGCAGGTCATGAAAATCTATCTCCTCCAGACGCTTTTACTCGGTCTCGGTGGAGGCCTGCTCGGCGTCGTTCTGGGCATCGGTGTGCAGCTCATCTTCCCGCTCTTCCTCGCGAAGCTCCTGCACATCACACCAGACTTCCGCCTCGATCCCCGCGCCTACGCCATCGGTCTCGGTGCTGGCCTGTTTACTACGCTGCTCTTCACGCTTCCACCGCTGCTCGACATCCGCGGTGTTCGCCCCATCCTCATCCTTCGCCGTGCCGTCGAAGTTACAGACGACCCCTTCAGCACGCGCTTGATGCGCAAACTCCGTGGCTCAGCCGCTCAGCTAGGAGCCATTGCTCTCATCCTCGCAGGGCTTACCTTCCTCGCCGCTCGCGTCTCTGACTCCCGCGAAGTTGGCGGCTACTTCGCCGGTGGACTAGTCGTCGTCCTCCTCGTATTGCTCGCCATGTCGGCGCTTACGCTCTACCTCCTGCGCGTCTTCCTCCGCCGCACACGCCTCGCACTGCCGTCTTCGCTGCGCCACGGCCTCTCCAACCTCTATCGCCCAGGCAATCCATCCGCCGCGCTGCTCGCCGCACTCGGCCTCGGCGTCATGCAGATCGTGACGGTCTACATCGCACAGCGTGCCGTCGTGCAGGAGATGCAAGTCTCCACCGCCGCCAACCTTCCCAACATCTTCCTCATCGATATCGCCAGCGATGAAGTCGCCGGTGTCCGCACGCTGCTCTCGCAGCAACCCGGCATTCGTGGCACACCAGAAATCATTCCAGTAGTAAGCTCACGCCTGCTTGCTATTGATGGTGTCCCCTCCTCGCAGCTCAAGCTGCAACACATGCCCCGCCGCGCGCTGCAATCACTCAACCTCACCTGGCCGCCTACACCGGACGCGCCACCGCCCGGCGACAAAGTCATCCGTGGCAAGTGGTGGACCGCTGAAGAGTCCGCCGCCTCCGCCAGTCATCCTCTCGTAGCTGTAGAACGTCAGGAAGCCGACCGCCTCAACCTCAAACCCGGCCAGAAGATGATCTTCGCCGCGCAAGATGCAGAGTTCACCGCAACCGTCTCTGCCATCTACGAACCCGACAGCCGCCATGCTTTCTCTCGCGCAGAGTTCGTCCTCCCCGCCCCCGTGCTCAAAGACCTTCCCGTCGTCTGGTATGGTGGAGTTCATTGCGACCCTGACGCAACCTCACGGCTCCAGCGCGCGCTTTACCAAGGCTTCCCAACCATTACCGTTATCAACGTAGCGGCCACGCTCGAAACCGTGCGGCAGGTCATCCTACAGATTACCTACGTCATCCAGTTCCTAGCCGGCTTCAGCATCTTCGCGGGCATCGTCATCCTTGCAAGCTCCATCGCGGGCACACGCTATCGCCGAATCCGAGAAGTTGTCGTGCTCAAAACTCTCGGCGCCACACGCCCTCGCATCGCCACGATCTTCTCTATCGAGTTCGCTGTCCTCGGGCTTGTCGCAGGCTTTGTCGGACTCATCTTCGCGAACATCCTCGCACGCCTTTTGCTGCTCCATGTCCTGCACTTTGACTACCACTTCCAGCCGCTGATGAACCTCACCGCATGGATCGCAACCGCAGCCCTCACCGTAGCTGCTGGCTGGCTGGCAAGCCATCGCATCCTCGGCCAGAAGCCGCTGGAAGTTCTGCGTGAAGAATAAGCAGTCATCCACAGTCATTCCCTCACGCGGCGAAGGAAGCTGCTTCTTGTCCACACTGGCAAGGACACCAAAGGTTGACCCACAGCCCCCTTCCCCGTACACTCACAGAGGCGGCTGATTGTGGCTCCCGCCGAGCCTGCAGCTGCCGTTACAATTTATCTGTATTGCCCTCTCGTTCAATGGTAGGACTAGCGACTCTGACTCGCTCGATCGGGGTTCGAATCCCTGGGGGGCAACCAAAAGTCAGATAAGTATTTTATAATCAATAACTTGGACTCATCGAGTCGAATCCCTTTTTGGGATTCGCATTGATGAGCAATCTCAGTAACCTCTTGAATCTAAACAGACGAGATCGTTTCCGGATAGCCAAAACCTAGTCGCTGTAATCTCCATAAAAACAATCATTTAGTGGATCTCTTTGTCTGAGGACGTTCGCAGAGGTGCGACTCCAGTCAGTCGTTTTTGTGGGGACAGTTGTGGATACCGAGAATACGTTTTTTGCGTATCCTCGTTTGTCGTCTCCATACCATGGCAATTGTGCCACCACTGGCGACACAATTGGATCTCCTCAGTAGGCCTCGTTAAACTGACGCATTCAGAAGGGGTTTCTTCGTGTGCATCCGCAGTGGTCTTTAATCCCGCAGCGCAGCTTGTTCCCTAGCCTGGATAAGATCTTAGCTTCTTATGTCTGGGGTCAGACGCGGGCCAGTTCCGGGACACGCATGTTCGCGGCTCGTGGGACTGAGACTACGGAAGTCGGATGAAAGCGCGCTTGGCCGTTTGATCGTCGAGGTCGTCATCCTACTTTCCGCGCGGTCGCAACCGGACGCCGGAAAGGTTCTCAAGAATGCCGCTCAGGTCTACAAAGTAGACACCGACGCCATCGCCCTCAAGGTGAAGCAGGAGTTCGCCGCTAAGGAGAAGACTAAAACCGGGAAGAAGATCGAGCTAAAGACCGTTTCAAAAACCGCGAAGAAAGCGGCCTAGAAACAGATGTCGAGTTGAGCCTGCCTTCGGGCAGGCTCATTTTTTGTGCACCCGTCTTCCCACCCTGAAGGTCGCTCTCAATGTTCGAGAGCGCCAATGTTCACCTACCCGACGGGCCTGGAGAAAAAAGAATGCCCTTCCAAGTATTGCGCGTCGTGGTATCGAACCGCTCGCGACCCGGTTCTCCCATCACAAACATCGTCTAAATTGCATTTCAGAAGCCATCTACCCCTCCGCCGTGACATTTCGCACTCGAACCAACAAAGAAACGACAGCATCCGGATCGGCGTCAACCGTATGTAATATCTGTGCTCTGTCCAACCTCGATGATGTAACCATCAGGATCGCGGATGTAGCAGCGAATCTCACCGTACTTGGGCTGAGGCTCCGTGATGAACTCGGCTCCTCGGCTCTTCCATAGCTGGTAGCAAGCTTGAATATCCGCGACGCGGAAGTTCATAAAGCTGCTGAGGTGATTCGGATCGGGGACGCTGAGCGATACGGTTGGCTTGTCCGGAGTGGGGCCGCCACCGACGTTGAGAATCATCCAGATATTCGCGAGCAGAAGATACGCGGGTGCGTTGCCGTCTCCCAAGCTCAGAATGCGCGCGCCGAAGACTTTTTCGTAGTAGCGAGCCGACCGCTCGATATCGTTCACGGTGAGAAAATGCGCGATGCTGATCCCCTCACGCGGAGGCATTTCATAGGTATTCTGTTCGATTTTAACGCTGTCCATTGTTGACTCTCCAATACCGATAAGCCGTGCTCACTCGAAACGATTAAGCCAGATGAGGAGAGGCGAAACAATTAGACGAAGGTATCGGTCACGGTTCGGTATCGTTGCCATCAATTGTCTAACTTACACCTTGGTGTCGATCGATACGAAGGTGCAATGGCTTCATCGCCGGGCTTCTGGCGTAATCGGGTTGCGTGTCATTGGAGCGAGGAGGGAACCTTGATGGACGACCAAGTTTTTAGGGAGAAGAAAAGATGTTGAACGCCAAGATAGTCATCTATGGGCGCGCGAATTCAGCCGCGGGTTACGAAATACGCGACTTCCTGACGCGCAACTGCTCTGACTATGACTGGGTAGAGCTAAATACGGATGACGACGCCCAGATGCTGGCAGGGGTCTCAGGACTGGCGGACGCTCGACTTCCTCTGTGTGTCCTCAGCGAGAACTCAAGACTCTATCGTCCTAGTTTGCGCGAGTTGGCGACGGCTCTCGAGTGGTTCAAAGGGCCGAAATATGAGTGCTACGACCTGGCAATCTTCGGTGCAGGACCTGCAGGTTTGAGTGCCGCTCTCTATGGGGCGTCCGAGGGCCTACGAACGATACTTTTCGAGAAGACCGCCGTCGGTGGGCAGGCAGGAAGCACCTCGAAGATTGAAAACTATATGGGGTTTCCGGATGGAATCAGTGGGTGGGAACTTGCAAGCAGGGCGCGTCGACAAGCGATACGAATGGGAGCAGAGATCATTGTAGGTATCGAGGGAGTAGCGGGAGAGCATCAGGATGGTTGGCAGTTGAGCTGGTTCGCGAGCGGCGAGCGGATCGCTTCGAAAGCGACCATCTGCGCCACTGGCGTGGAATACTCACGACTCGGGCTCGAACGCGAGAATGATTTTCTCAATCGCGGTCTTTACTACGGAGCCGGCTCCAGCGAAGCTGGAATCTGCAAGGGACGTGTCGTGATTGTGGGTGGTGGGAACTCCGCCGGCCAGGCTGCGTTGAACTTCGCGCGGCAGACGCAGGTAACGATGCTCGTCCGAGGGGAGTGCCTTAAAGATACGCTTTCGACGTATCTCCTAGAGCGCATTGAAGACACCTCGTCGATTACGGTGCTGACGAGGACTACGCTGATCGAACTCGAAGGGGATGATGCGTTGGAGAGAATTACGTATCGCAATGAGACTTCCGGCAAGACGGCAACCATCGAGACACATAGCGTTTTCGTTTGTATCGGAGGCAGGCCTCGCCTCGAATGGGCAAGACCCGGGGTGCTGCATTGCGACCCAGCGGGCTACATTTTGACGGGCTCGGATCTCGACCGGTCGAGCCTGTCAGCGGAGATGTGGGCAGACGGTCGAGCACCACTCTTCATGGAATCAAGTATCCCAGGCTTATTCGCTGCCGGAGATGTCCGTCATAACTCGACGAAAAGGTGTGCGGCGGCAGCGGGAGACGGTGCAACCGCAGTCGCTATGGCCCATCAATTTCTACTTTCCGTGAAGTATCGGCCTTACGGTACTTCGCGGTCCGCGTTGAGATGATGCCGGGACTTTCTGAGATGGTGACTACACGGCTGGAACCCAATTCCAGGGACTGATGTCCGGGCTGGCGGAGCGCTCGATATTCTTTATGCTCAATCATTGCGGCAGGCAGGTTCAAGTGAAAAATTGCGCCGCGCCCGACGGTTCTCTCGGCCCACAAGCGTCCACCATGAGACTCAACGATCGATCGGCTGATTCGAAGACCCATGCCGGTGCCGTTAGGTTTAGTCGTAAAGAACGCGGCAAATATCTGTGCCTCTAATTGTGACGGGAGCCCTATGCCCGTATCACTGAATGAAACAAGAATCTGCTCGTTCTCAGCTCGTTGCGACGTGATGACCATCTCTCGTACTCCATCGACGTCCTTCATCGCCTCGATACTGTTGACGATTAGATTCATCGCTACCTGTTGCAATTGGACGCGATCCCCGACGATTTGAGGAAGATCGGCTGCCAGTTCAGTCCGAACCGATATGTTGTACCGCATCGCTTCGTCGCGCAGGAGGGTGACCGTTTCTCGAACGATTTCGCTTACATCAAGTGTCTCCTGCTTCAAGGATCCTTTCTCGAATTGCGATCGAATCCTGCCGAGAATCTCAGCGGCACGTTGTCCGTCTCTCACCATTCTGGCGACTGCCTCGCCCACTTCATTGAAATCAGGCTTTTCCCGCCTGAGCTTTAGAAGAGAGACATTTCCGTTGGTGATGACACCGCTGATCGGCTGACTGATTTCATGAGCCAGGGAAGCTGCTAACTCTCCCATGGTTGTGACCCGATTAATGCGGGCGAGGTCGCTCTGCGCCTGGCGCAGAGCCTCTTCGGTGCGCTTCTGATCATCGATGTCGGTCGTCGTACCGACGAATTTGAGGACTCGCCCTTCCGCGTCGCGCAAGACCACGGCTTGTTGGAGGTGCCAGCGATAGGTGCCGTCCTGAGCGCGGAGAGACCGAGTCTCGAATGCAAAATTTTGTCCCGAATGCACACCATCCCAGAAGCTTCTGATTGCTATGTCCCGGTCGTCAGAGTGGACTGCGGTCATCCACGCCTCGGGATGCGACTGGACGAAGTCACGGGTCTGACCCGCGAATTCAAGCCAAACGTGATTCACAAAATCCGGTGTGCCATCGGGCCTGAGCGTCCAGGCGGATACGGGAAGATTCTGCAGCAGTCCAACCTGGAGCTGCAGATCGGCATAGAGACGCGTGTTCTCCAGCGAGACCGCTGCTTGTGCCGCCAGCAGATCCAAGACCGCGATTCGAGCCGCGGTGAATGCGTCTGTCATCAACGTGTTCTCAAAAAGGAGAATCCCAATCAACTCATCTTGCTTGATCAAAGGAAGGCAGAGGACCGACTTCGATTGTCTCTTGCGTAGATAGTCGTCGGCGGAGAACAGGTTAGGCTTGCAGGCATCCGCGAGAGCCACGCTTTCACGCGTACGGATGACATGATGGATGAGCAATTCGGGACAGTCCATCCTGGTAATCGGCTTTTGATGCAAAGCGACTTCTATTTGATCGCCGGTCGCTCTCGCCTCCGCCTCAATTAGAAATCCATCCTCAGACGGTAGGACCAAAAGGCCACGGTCAGCGCCCGAATTTTTCATTGCAATCTTCATTAGCCGCTCGATCAACCTGGGCAATATGATCTCGCTGGACAAAGCCCGGGAGGAGTCAGCGATGTCTGCGAGCATATTGGCGCGGGCAACGCCAGCATAGAGCCTCGACGTTTCGGCAAGTAGAGCGATCAAAACAACTGTCGAGGTGACGAGAGAAAACAGGCGGCCGGTATAAAAACCTAGAGAAACCGTGCGCGGCCCGCGTCCGCCGATCAGTGCTGTGATCGTCAGCTCTACGATCATGGAAAGCATGACGACCATGAGCCATTGATCCAGTACCGAGCGCCTGAAAGCCCACAGCAGGGAAAGCGCAGCCGCGCATATCAGCATGGTGATTGCAGTGAGCCATCTCCCTGCTATCGGATCTACGGGCGGCAGTATGGCGAGCCATGCGATGCAACTCACGAGGGCTAATGCGCCCAGACCTCCGACGGTAGCTGCGATCTCTGTTGACGTAGGTGGGCCAGCCTTCGTACGGTCTTTTTCCCTAAGCCATACATATACAAACAAAGCCACGGGCAGGCCAAGATGCCACAACAGATAGATTCTGAAATTGGTGTGGAGACTTCCGCCTAGATTTCCTGTCGGCGAAAGAACGCCCGGGAACGTCAGCCCGTGTACGACGACCAGCGCTGCTGAAAAGAGATATCCGCACGCCAGCGCTCTAAGCGCTTTCAAGCGAGTGATTGAAAAATGTGCCAAAAGGAGGGCAGCGGTGATGAGGTCGGCGACAGAGATGACCGCATCGAACGCGGTAATGAAACCATTAATCTGCGGCAGCGGTCTGGCCGCGAAGGGAAGCAAAACGATCAATCCGAAGAGCAGAACTGTCGCCCCGGCAAGTGTCATCCGCGTCTGCCGCAGCGTCGGCGGTAAATAGGCCAGCGAAATTGGAGGATGGTCGGCGCCAATTTCCTTCGAGCTGAGTTCGGAAGATATTCTCACCCGCGTACCTCGCCGATGGGCCGGCAGGTGTAACCGGCGCTCTGTGTAGTTCAACACAAACGGAAGATTTGTCGACACCAGAATAACCGAAAGCTGGAAAAGATTCGCTTTGAAATGGATGTGGAGTTGAGCTGCCTTCGGTCAGGATCATTTTTCACGCTGCCGCGTGCCCATCGCCAAGCTCCCTCTCTATTTGTGAAGCCGCGAATGTCAGCTACCCGACGGACACGTGAATTTCCCGCTTTTTTCAAGACTGCTTAAACATCCGGTTCCTGGCCGGTCGATGTTTTCGCTTTCCCATCTCTGATAAGAGGCTGACCGCACGCATAAGTGTTTGGTTTGACGTACCGCATCGCAACTACAGACGCTAGCGAGCCATACGATTCAGCAGGCTGGTCGCATCCGCAACGAGCGACGCGACGAGCGCTGAAGCGCTGTGGTGCCGTAAGAGACTTATGCTCTGTCCGGCCCATAGTTGCATCAGTTCCGCTTGACCCTGTTCCTGAGCCTCGGCGACGACGGTCTTCATGAGGGACCGCTGGAGGGGGTAAGGAAGAACCGTAAGGTTGGCCGTCTCTAATTCATCCATCAAGCGATTTCTGATTCCTCGCGCGAGTCTGCCGGTAAAGGTCTTGGTGAGATCTGTATATGCGCCGTTGCGGCCGAAGAGCGCGGCTCGATGTTGCGCGCTGGCTCCAGATTCATCGCATGCGAGGAAGGCCGTTCCTATTTGTACGGCTTCGGCGCCGAGCGCGAATGCTGCCACCATGCCTCTGGCATCGGCAATGCCGCCGGCTGCGATCACGGGAGCTCGAACGGCATCGACCACTTGAGGAATGAGAGAAATTCCTCCGGTTAGAGATCGCTCGGAGGAACGGATGAAAGAGCCGCGATGGCCGCCAGCTTCAAATCCGGAAGCGACGATAAGATCGACCTTTGCAGCATCGAGGGCCATGGCCTCTTCCGGTGTCGTCGCCGTCCCCATCGTAACGATACCGAGGTGTTTGCATTCGTCGAGGATTTCCCTCGGGGGAACTCCAAGAATGAAACTGAAAACCGCTGGCTTGGATTCAAAGACGGCGCGAATCTGCTCGTCAAAATTTTGTGGTTTGAACTCTGGTGGCGGGGGCGGGTCTACACCGAGTTCGACGTAATATCGGCTGAGGGCGGCGACGTTTTCCTTGATGGTCTTGCGAGAAACGCTCTCTGCGCCATCGTCCGCCATCGATAGCCAGAGGTTGATGGCAAATGGTTTCTTCGTTAGCGCTTTGATCTCGCTTACGATGTCTTTGATTGCTGCGCCGGACTGTCCGTGAGCACCATACGATCCAAGACCGCCTGCGTTGGAAACGACGGCAGCGAGCAGTTGGGTTGAGATTCCACCCAACGCTCCCTGAATGATCGGATACTCGATGCCGAGGAGAGCAGTCGCTCTTGTAAATGTCCAACGCGGGGCGGGTTCGTTCGCGGCACTCATTCTGTATCTCCCCTGAGATGTTAGATCCCGCTGCCGAGACCAACTGTCTCTGCGTTACGAGATGATAGCCGCGCCTGCTTTGCTGACGACTTCGTCCTGGGAATCTGTGCCTCCCGAACAGCCGACTGCACCGATGATTACACCTTGATCGATCAGTGGAATGCCACCTCTGGATGCAATGATTCCATCGAACGCGAGCAGGTAGTTGAGGTGCATGAGTTGGACACCGTCTTCGAAGATTTTCGTCGGACGCCGAAAGGTCGCGGATGCGCGCGCCTTGTGCTCTGCAATCTTGATCGAGGCAAGCATTGCGCCGTCCATGCGTTGAAAGGCAACAAGGTTGCCGCCGGAATCGGCCACAGCTACATTCATCTTCCAATTCCTCTTCTTCGCCTCTGCCACAGCGGCGCTGATAACTGCCTGGGCACGGTCCAACGATATCGGCAGGCCGTAGGGGACGTCGAAGGGCATTTCGTCCGGGATGGCATCGAGGGGGTTCAGTTCAACTGGCTGCGCTTCCGTGGAGACTGCTGTTTTCTGGTCTGGCATGGGTCATCCTTTCAGTTCTCAATCACATCGCAATCAGAGCAGGAGAGCACGGACGGAACAATCAGACGAAGGTGTTGGCAAGACCTTCGTATTGGTCCGCGATGCGCGTCCATGCCGCAGTTCGAGTTGATACGAAAGTATTGGCGACACCATCGTCCAATAGCGCCGGCCGAGGGGTTCTGGCTAAATGAATGCATTGCGAGCGGGCTGGCGGCGATACCTTCTCTCGATCAATCGATTTCAGTGACTAACAAATACAA
>Ga0302305_1000271_pt1 | contig 33222 bp, 35 predicted proteins | sample III_Palsa_E2_3_FD_198764 | JGI IMG/M metagenome (GOLD analysis project Ga0302305, IMG submission 198764) | Peat permafrost microbial communities from Stordalen Mire near Abisko, Sweden - III_Palsa_E2_3 | ecosystem: Environmental > Terrestrial > Soil > Palsa > Peat permafrost | place: Sweden... | reverse complement strand
CTCCTCGGCATCCTCGGCGCAGCCATTACCTCCTATCTCATGCGCCTTGTTTCCTCCTACCAGGTCGAGATTCTCCTCACGCTCTCACTTGCCCTCGCTGGCTACGCCCTCGCCGAAAACCTCCATCTCTCCGCCCCGCTCGAAGCCGTCGTCGCCGGCATCACCCTCCGCCAGCTCAACCGCCGCCACGCCCAGCACTCCATCTCCCACGAAAGCATCGACCGCTTCTGGACAGTCGTCGACGAGCTCCAGAACGTCCTGCTCTTCGTCCTCCTCGGCCTCGAAATGCTCTCCATCGCCTTCAACCGCCTTTACTTCGCCTCCGGCCTGATCGCCATCATCGTCGTGCTCGCGGTTCGCGTCGGCGTGGTCGCCCTGGTTCTCGGAACCCTCCAGGCGCTCCGCCAACAACACCGCAGCTCCATCGCCGCACTCAGCTGGGGTGGTCTCCGCGGAGGACTCGGCCTGGCCCTCGCCTTCGCTGTCCCTGCGGCCCCCGCCAACCGCTGGATCCTCCCCACCACCTACATCGTCGTCGTCTTCTCCATCGTCGTGCAAGGCTGGTCCATGGACCTCTTCCTGCGCAAGTTCCGCAATCAGCCTGTAAACCTTCCCATCCAACCCTGAGCAGGCCTCACAGCGTCCCACCGGTTGACATCGCCCACTGTGGTTGCGCCACCCTCGCCAAGCTGCGACTATAGCTGGGTTAGTCTGTAGCTTGTTATGTAGTAGCACTGTCTTAGCGCAGCAGCCGAAGGCTCTTAAACCCTCGCCGTCCGCGCAGGACCAGGAGAGATTCCCTTGGCGAAACGCCGCGTTCTACTTGTCGATGATGAAGTAACTGTTCTGCTGACCCTCAAAGCCGTCCTCGAAATCAGCGGATTTGATGTGGACACGGCCGCCAGCGCGCGCGAGGCTCGCTCCAAAATTAAACTGCGCGAATACCAGATGGTCATCACCGACATGCGCATGGAAAGCGACGCTGCCGGCCGCGAGGTCATCCAGGCCGCCCGCACCGCCGTCTATCACCCCGCAGTCGCCCTGCTCACCGCCTTTCCAGACGACGATTGGGCCGACATCGGTGCCGACAAGATGCTCGTCAAGCCCATGCAGACCAGCATCCTCATTCGCCAGATTGAGAAGTTGCTCGACACGCACGCCGCCAAGCTGCAGCGCCTCGCCAACAGCGCCGCCGCACCCTCAACCACCGGCGCTTCCACCCGCCCGACAGCTCCCGCGAAGAAGAAGTCCACTGTCAAACGCCCGCCCACCAAGAAGTCTCCCGCGAAGACGCCCGTCGCTCGCAAAAAAGTCGCCACCAAGAAGCGCAAGCGCTAGCAGCCTCTCCAGACCCATGTCCGGGTGCCCCACATCTCGCTTCTGAGATGTAGGTTCACACACAACTTGTTTGACGCACCATCCGTACGCGCCTTTTGCGGACGGGTGGGAGAGCAACATTCCAAACCCTCAGCCGCCCTGCATCAGTTCAGCGCCGGATAGTGCACGCCCGTCAGCTCTTCCGACACCGCCCACAACCGCTCACCCACCGCCACATCCAGAGCCTGCGGCCGCGGCTGCACCACCACCGGCGCACCCTTCAACTCCCCGAACCCATCCGGCCCAATGTACTCGCCGCCATGCGCATCCGGAGACGTCGCCGCATACAACGTCGGCAGCGCGCCAGCTTCGTCATTCTGCATCATCACCGGGGCAAGCAGCTTCACCATGATTGCCTTCAAGTTCATCGTGCCCGGCCCGTTCGCAAAGATGCTCGTAGTCGAAACCCCTGGATGCACCGCCAGGCTCAAGAGCCGGCTGTGCGCCGCCCGTGCCCGCCGATCCAGCTCCTTCGCAAACAGAATGTTCGCCAGCTTCGAAGCGTTGTAAGCATCCCACCCCTCATACCCGCGCTCGCGCTGCAGGTTGTCGAACTCGATCTTGCCCGTACGGTGCGCCAGCGATGCCACCGTGACCACCCGCGGCGCCGGAGCGGCCAGCAGCGCCGGCAGCAGCAACCCGGTCAACGCGAAATGACCCAGATGGTTGGTGCCAAACTGCCGCTCAAATCCGTCTTCCGTGAGCTCACGCTTAGGCAGCGCCATCACGCCCGCATTGTTGATCAGCAAATCCATCACGATGCCTCGCCCGATAAATGCCGCAGCGAAGTCGCGGATCGAAGTCAGCGAAGCCATGTCCAACTGCACCACCTCTGCGCTCGCTCCTTCACCATTCGCTCCCCGCGCCTCGCGCAGCAGCCGCTCTAGCGCCCCGCGTCCCTTGGCCTCATTGCGGCATCCCAGCAACACATGTGCCCCATGGCGAGCCAGCTGCAGTGCGGCCTGATAGCCAATCCCGCTGTTTGCGCCCGTTATCAGCGCTGTCCTGCCTGCCTGCGAGGGTATCTGCTCCGCCGTCCACTTGCCCGTTGCCATGCTCCTGCCTCCCTTAAGTCCGGCTCTGCGCCGGCGTCCCCCCGATGCTATCAGCCTGCGTTCAGCCCATCGCGTCCTCGCTTCCGATGCATCAAACCACTTAGGAGGTAGCCTGGCTGGACCAATTTCCCGCCACTGGTAAACCAGCCTCGCTGCCTTTACAATCAAAGAGGCTTGTTATGCGTAGTATCTTGATGGCTGAGCCCTTTTGTGGGCCAAGGGCGATTTCGTTAAATAATTGGGAAGGGTTCACTGATGAAACTTAGTGCACGAATGACCGCAAGTGCAGCGCTGCTACTCACGCTGGCAGGCACAGTGGGATGTACCAAACTCAAGGCGCGTGACGAGCTGGTTAAGGGCGTTCAGGCCTTCAAATCTGGCAAGTATGAGGAAGCAGTTGATTACTTCCAGAAGTCCGTCGCTCTCGATCCAAGCAGCCCGGTAAGCCACCTTTACCTGGCCACCGCGTATAGCTACCAGGTCGTCCCCGATCTCACCACACCCGAGAATTTAGCCATCGCACAGAAAGCCCTCGACGGCTTCAACGCAGTGCTCGCCCAGAATCCCAACGATCTCGACGCCCTCCGCCAGATCGCCTCCATCGATCGCAACATCCACAAGTATGATGAGGCCAAGGCGACCGAACTAAAGATCATCTCGCTCGATGACCATGACTCCGATGCCAACTACACCCTCGGCTACATTAACTGGGCCCAGGCTTTCAAAAATACCGGGGACACGCTTGGTGCCGCTGGCCTTCAGTATGATGGCCAGGGGGATGTCAAAAAGTCCAAGGCTGTCTGCGAAAAACTGGTTGCGCAAAACACCGACCTTATCAACGATGCGCTGAAGTACCTGCAACAGTCCGTGAACATCAATCCCAATAACGACCAGGCCATGGCTATTCTTAACCTCACCTACCGCCTCAAAGCGGACCTGGAGTGCGGCGACGATGCCGCCCGCAAGGCCGACCTCGCGAAGGCCGATGAATGGGTGCAGCGCGGCATGGGCGCTCGCAGAGCCAACGAAGCCGCCAAGGAAAAGATTGCAGCGCACGGCGGCATCACCCCGCAGCAGTAACCTCCGTTTTCAACCAGACGTTCCCATAACCCAATTCGCTTCGCAGCAAAGGCCTCCCGCAAGGGAGGCCTTCTCGTTTGTGTTCGCCTCAATTTACCCGCGGGCATTTCCGTCCATCGGCGTTCTTTCACACGATGTTAACCTGAGCGCCCACCAGAATTTCTATCCTTACGAGATGCCCCAGGATCAACTTGACTATTCGTTTCGTACCACTGCGAATCCCCGCTGCACCGTTCTCACCCTGCAGGGAGCGCTCACCCTGGGCCACATCTTTGTCCTGCAACCCCAGCTGCAAGCCGTGGACGCCGACCTCCTCATCATCGACTGCACCGCGCTCGAGTACATGGACTCTGCCGGTCTCGGCGTGCTCGTCAACTTTTACGTCTCGCAGTCCGACAAGGGTCGCAAGGTCGCCCTCGTCGGCATCTCCGACCGCGTCTGGGCACTCTTCCAATCCACTCGCGTGGACCAGTTCTTCCCGCGCTTCGCCACCGTAGAAGAGGCCGAGAGCAGCCTCTAGCGCTTCGCTCGCCTCGGTTCCCCACCCGGAGCCCTCCTCGACACCACCAGGACACCCCACAGCACCCACAGGCGCTCTGCTTGTCTTATCTTCACCGCACAGAAAAGCGCTCCATCCATTGGCAATCAATCTGCCATCGGATGGAGCGCCTGAGTTCCAAAGACTGCTGCGATTGCGAGCGGCGATCAGCGATTAGCTGCCGTTCTCGACGCCCGGCGTAATGATCGCGATGTTCGTAACGTCAGCCTGCTTGCCAAAGCCAACCGCGTCCGCAACAGCGCCGAAGTTTAACTCTGGGTCACCCTTGATGAACATGATCTTCGTATTTCGCGTCTCGAAGATCTTCGTCAGTTCGGTCGCCACCTGGTCCCTGGGGAACGTCTGATCGTTGATCTTGTACGTCGGCACGGAGCCTGTGTTGAGTACAGAAACAACGATCACCTTATCGTCCGTCTGCGGCGTGTTCTTGTCCTTGGGCGGCTGCGGTACCACCGTGTCCAAACCCTTCGGCGTCGTCGGCTGGATCACCATGAAGATGATCAGAAGCACCAAGAGAACGTCGATCAACGGCGTGACGTTCATGTCCGAAACTGCACCACCTGTTGAACCACCACCCATTGCCATAGTGAAACTCCTTTTGTTGCTTCCTTAATTCCTTGCATGCCGGCCGCGTTTTCTACCAGCGGCTCAGGCAATAAACGCCCGCGCTCGCTTACTGCGGTTGAGCGTTATATGTCTTATCGGTCATCAGGTTCAGCGTATTGACGCTGGCAGCGCGCAACGCATCGATTGCATCCTCTACCTTGCCAAAGTTCGCCCGCTGATCGGCACTCAGATACACCGACTTGTCATCGCCCGGGTTGGTCTTCAGTGCTTCGAGCGCCTGCACCTTGGCCGTCACATCGGCGGTCGACGAAGCCTTATCGCCGCGCACAAACATCGAACCATCGCGCGTCACCGCGACCGTAATCGCGTCTTCCTTGTTGGCTGCATCCAGAATAACCGCGGCGTTCACCTTGGGGAGATCAACCGTGATTTTGTCCCCCAGCATCGGAGTGATGACCATGAAGATGATCAACAGCACGAGCATCACGTCCACCATCGGCGTCACGTTGATGTTCGAGTTGACCTTCTTGCCCTCGTCCCGCTTTGCAATCGACATAAAAATCCGCTCCGTTCGGGTCGTGGTCGCCGCCTGCGGCTACCTGCCCTGGCTGTTGTTGCGAGGAGGCTGAGTGCCCGGACGCCGTTCGCTTCGGCGCCCGGTACATTCCAGCGTGATTCTCGCAAGGTCGTACTTAGTAACTGCTAACTAGACATCTACCAACCAGCCCCGCCAGGAGCCAGCCAGCAGGCTAGCGGTGCGACTGCTTGATGAAATAGTCCACCAGCTCCGACGAGCTGTTGTCCATCTCCACGTCGAACGACTCCACCTTGCCAGTGAAATAGTTGAACGTCATAACGGCAGGGATAGCGACCAGTAGACCGAACGCGGTTGTCACCAGGGCTTCCGAAATACCGCCGGCGACTGCCGCCAGGCCTTGGCTCTTGGTGGTTGCGATCGCCTTGAAGGCGTTAAGAATACCAACGACCGTTCCGAACAGCCCGATGAATGGTGCCGTCGATCCGATGGTAGCGAGACCGCCAAGGCCCTTCTTCAGCTTAGCGTGAACGATTGCCTCAGAGCGCTCGAGGGCGCGCTTGGAGCTCTCAATCTGCTCCTCGGAGATCGCACCGCCCGAACCGAATGAACGGAACTCGGTCAGACCAGCCGTCACAACCTCCGCAAGGTGCGACTTCTTGGAACGATCAGCAACCTTGATCGCCTCGTCCAGACGGCCTTCCTTCAGAGCGCCGGCAACCTTCGGTGCAAATTCACGCGACTGCTTGCGCGCCGCCGAGAAGTACAGGGCGCGGTCGATCATTACGGCCAGCGACCAGATCGACATGATGAACAGCAGGATAACTACGAGCTTGGCAGGAACGCCCATCTGGGCCCAAAGGGCCGCGGGACCGAAGCCGACTTCGGCAGGTGCGTCTTGGAAAAATGTGGCGAGCGCGGCGGGTGCGTGTGCGAAGTTTGCGAGTTGAGCGAGAATCACGAAGTCTTTCCTCCTGGTGGTGGACGTGCTAGGTACTGGTACTGCCTGAACCATGGTTTGGATCGAGCGGTGAAGCTTGATCGGGATAGCTTATGGGTTCGAACAGGAGGCTTCGCCTGTTCTCGCCGAGGATGTCGTCGAGATTATTACCATAACTCAGGTTGAGCCCCGTGGCGCGCTGTTGACCAACGGGTTAATAATCAACAGATTTCCGCGCCACGCTGCTCCCGAGATCTATTCGCTCCCGTTCAGAGCGAAGTTCACTGTAATAGTGGTATCCACTTCGGTCGCTTCGCCATTCAGCAAATACGGCCGGTATCTCCACTGCTGCACCGCTTGCAGTGCGTAATTGTTGAACATGGGGTTCGTGCTGCTGGCAACCGCCAGCTTCTCCACCGAACCACTCTTCGAGATGATTGCGTGCAACACAACCGTTCCACTCATGTGAGCGATCTTCGCAATCGGGGGATACTGAGGCTCGACGAACGCAACGCGAGTACCCGCAATCACGCCGCCTGAGATGCGAGCCGGTCCCGTCGGCTTGGGCGGCGCGACGTGAATCGCTGGCCCCGTACCGCCCGTGATGCCGCCGAATACTCCGCCCGGCGCTCCGCCGGCCATACCTTCCATGCCGGCAACGCCTGCCCCAGCTGGAGGCGGCGGCGCATCTTCCTTCACCATCTTGATGTCTTTAGGGATCTTCGTTGGCGCATGGAGACCGTTATCCACGGTCACCACCTTGATGACCTTAACTTCAGGCGGCGGTGGTGGCGGTGGCGGTGGCGGCGGCGGTGGCGGTGCCGTCAACGATGCCGTCAGCGAGTTGTGCGGCAAGGCCTCCGGATACAGGAGCGGAATCAAGATCATCAGACCGACGATCAGCCCGTTGAATACGAACGTGGCGATCATCCAATACTTCGACCTGGTCTTGAGCTTACCGCCGGATTCCATCAGAGCGTCTTCGAACATTTAAGCGACCTCCTTCCCCTGAGGGGAAAGCATAAGAACTTTAGACACCGCGTTAACTCAAATTGTTCCCGACTGCTACTTCTTTCTTCGAAAAAACTGCACGCATGGCGTCTATTGTTCGCCACTGTTTTAGATGAATTGGTCCGGGGTTTGAGATGCTGCGCCTTGCAGCTCATCCTATCTCAAATCACCCGGAAGAAGAAAATGCCCGAAAAATGGTGCAATCCTGCCCTTTAGCGCCGAACAACCTTCGCTGCAGGAAGCGCGACCCGCTTGCCCGCGGGCGCTTTCTTCGCCCGCCAGTCCTGGTACGCCACCAGCATCGGCGCCGCCACCGCAATCGACGAATACGTTCCGATGATGATGCCCACCACCAGCGCGAACGAGAAGCCACGCAGCACCTCGCCGCCAAACACAAACAGGCACAGCACCGTGAGAAACGTCAGACCCGAAGCAATTACCGTTCGGCTTAGCGTCTGGTTAATGCTGCGGTTCACCAAATCGGCGAGCTTGTCGCGCCGATTCAATGCCAAGTTCTCGCGAATGCGATCGAACACAACAATCGTGTCGTTCATCGAGTAGCCCACCAGCGTCAGGATCGCCGCGACCACCGTCAGCGTAATCTCCTGGTTCGTCAGTGAGAAGAAGCCAATCGTGATCAGCGTATCGTGAAACACCGCCACCACCGCCGCCACACCATAGATCAGCTCGAACCGGAACCACAGGTAGATCAGCATGCCCAGCAACGAGTACAACGTCGCCAGCTCGGCCTCATGTGTCAGCTGCTTGCCCGCCGTCGGCCCCACAATGTCCACCTGCTGAACAGTGAAGCCCGAGTCGTGATACCCCGCTGTCAGCGCGTTCTCCACCGCCGACCGGCCTTCATCATGCGCAGTATCCTGCGCAGTCGACATCGGCAGCGAGATGATCTCCTTGTTGCCCAGCGGTCCGCCGCCCACATCCGAGATCCGCTGCACCGTCGCGTCCTTGATATTGGCCGCAGCGAGCGCCTTGCGGATGTTGTCCTCGTGCGGCGCGCTGTCGAACTGAACGGTGATCGCCGTTCCGCCCTTGAAGTCCACGCCCGTCGGGATTCCATGCCAGAAGAAGATGCTGATCAGCCCAGCAACCGAGAAGATCAGGCTGAAGCCCAGGAAGTACCATTTCTTCCCCAGCCAGTCGATATTTGCGCTCCGAAACAGTTCCACGTTTTTCTTTCCTTCAGCGATTAGCTCTTAGCTCTTCGTACCAATTTGTTGTCGCTATTGCTTCAACCGGAAGTCAACAGCTGGAATCTACTCTTCAAATCGAAAGCTCTGCCGTGCCGCGTTCCTTCTTGCTCAGCAGGTAATCAAAGATCGTGCGCGAGACAAACACCGCGGTAAAGATGTTTGCAATCAAACCAATTGTCAGCGTTACCGCGAAGCCTTTCACCGGCCCGCTTCCAAACAGGAACAGGATTGCCGCCGACACCACGGTCGTGACGTGCGTGTCAAAAATCGTCGTCCACGCGTGCGCAAATCCATCCTGGACTGCGGCCGCAGCCGTCTTGCCCAGCCGCAACTCTTCGCGTATGCGCTCAAAGATCAGCACGTTTGAATCCACGCCCATACCAATGGTCAGGATCACTCCGGCAATACCCGGCAGCGTCAGTGTCGCGCCCGTGTAGCCCATGAATCCCAGCAGGATCAGCAGGTTCAGAATCAGCGCCAGATCCGCATTGATGCCCGCGCCCTTGTAATAGAACAGCATGAAGATCAACACCACCACCAGCCCGGCAATCGATGCGACCACGCCCTGGTGAATGCTGGCCGCGCCCAGCGTCGGCCCTACCGTCCGCGTCTCCAGATACGTGATCGACGCCGGCAGCGAACCCGTCCGCAGCATCAGGCTAAGATCGGCTGCCTGGTCCTGCGAGAACCCGCCCGTGATGCGTCCCGAGTCGCGAATCGCGCCCTCGATCCCCGCCACCTCGCGCACTTGGTTGTCCAGCACGATCGCCATCTGGCCCGTGCCCTTGTTCGCGTCCGTGTACTTGTAGAAGCGATCGCCCGCCTCGGTCGTCAGGTTGAACGTAATGTCCGGACGGCCGTTCTCGTCGGTGGAAGGCTGTGCGTCGCGGAAGTCCGTGCCCGATACAATCGCAAGCCGCTTCAGCAGGTAATACTCGTCCGGCCCGCCCGCGCCATTGGATCCCTTCAGGAGTTCAGCGTCTGGAGGAATTCCACCTGGATTCGCCTGCTGCGCCTCGGCCTCGCTGCCATACGTCCCAACCACCGCGTGAATCTCCAGCTTCGCGGTCGACTGGATGATGTTCTCCACCCGGCCCGGATCGGACACGCCTGGCAACTGCACCAGGATCTCGTTATCCCCCAAGCCATACTGGTTCACGTCTGACTCGGCGATGCCCAGCGAATTAATGCGCTCCCGAATCGTGTCAATCGAAGTGGCCAGAGCCCGCGACTCGATCGCCCGGATCTCCGACAGCTTCAGCGTCATCTTGTATCCGCCGTTGCCCACCGACGACACGTCATAGCCGGCATACTCATTGCCCGTCAGAACATCGTGGACCGCGCTCTGCTGCGTCGGCGATCCGCCCGAGATCGTAATCACTTCCGGATGCGCCGCGTCCAGCTTCGTCGCTGTCGCTCCCGTCGCCGCCAGCGCCGTGTTCAGCGCCTGTACATCCCGGTCAGTCGACGAGTTCACGGCCTCCGCCACGTGCACCTGCAGCACCAAGTGCGTGCCACCCTTGAGATCGAGTCCCAGATTAATACGGTTCTGAATCGACTGCCTCAATCCGCCATGCGGAATCCCGAAGATTCCGTACGTGAAGATCAACAGCACTGCGACGATAAAGCCTGTTCTAGTGGCGAGATTCTTGCCCATTGTTCTCTTGTTTCCTTCAATGCCTGTAGAGGGTGTGTACTTCCCGGGCGTCTGCCGACTACGCCTTGCTGTTGTCTTCTTCCGTGGTAACCGCCGCGACAGAGCTCTTCACAAACTCCAGCTTCACGCCGTCAGGAGCAGTCCGGATCACCAGCAAATCATCCTTCACGCTGATAATCACGCCGCGAATGCCGCCGTTGGTGGTCACGCGATCGCCCGGCTTCAGTGCCGCCAGCATCGCCGCCCACGTCTTCTGCTTCCGCTGGTTCGGAGCAATCAGCAGAAAATACATCGCGACAAACATCAGCAGCAGCAGCGGAATCCCGCCAAACTTACCAAAGATCGACCCGCCGCCAGCCTGCATTGCAAAACCCAAAGCGTTCACTGCTACATCCTGCTTGCGCGCCGAACGCACGAAACTCTCTCGCCGGTCGCGTCTTCCTTGGAAATTTGGGGATTCTCGCTCGCCCAATCGGCAAGCACTGGAACTGTGCGGTGCACCCGAAGTTCCCTCCAGACACACGCCCACGAAAGCCAGTCAATCACACCTGAGCATTAAGCATCGCGGAATGGCGCAGTGATGTCAAGGAAATCGCGGGTTTCCGCTTCTTACGGTACTGGATCGGGGGCCTCCACCCACAGCTTCAAAACGCAGTCATTCAGAAGGTTTGCTATGTATCTACTGTTGCTAGACCTGAATCGTGCGGCGCATTACCTGGCTATCGCCCATCCATAAACCTCTGGAGTTTTCCTGAACTTCGCTGTGAGGTTGAGCGTGGCAAGGTCCAACACGTAGATATTCACCCGTGGATTCACCTCGTCTTCCTGCGGTCGTTCGATGAGCAGGTCTTTGGAATCCGGAGACCAGACGGCCGGCAGGAACAAATCCTCGTTCCATTTGAGAAGCGTAACGACTTTGGAACCCGTCCCGTCGGGATGAACCAGGCTCAAGCGGCTGGGAGTGTCGGCATACTTTCCACTTCGAAATGCGGAGAAATCACTGAACGCAATCCACTCTCCCGAAGGCGACCAGGAAGGCTCGGTGCCCTCTGCAATCTTTGAGACGGTTCCGTCTTCGACATTAAAAACGTAGATCTCCGGAGACAGCAAAACTGAAGCCCCATCCGCTCCTCGTTGGAACTCCTTGTCGAAAGCAATGCGCCGGTTGTCAGGAGACCAGGTGAGGAAGCGAGCACCCGCCGTCGCTTCTGGCCCTACCGATATTTTTCCAGTCTTCAAGTCCAGGATGTGGAGCAGAGAAGGCTCAGTTGCCATGTCGCTACACGCCAGCTTGGAGCCGTCCGGAGAAATTGCCACCGTCCCACCCTTGATTTGGAGTTCGTTGTAGTCCGTCCATCGATTGCCGGCAATATCGTAGGTTCCAACGATGTATGTGGGCTTGTCTGCCAGGGAATTCTCTGGAATCAAGCGGGCGGAAGCCACAACGCGCCCGTTCGCCGAAATGCTTGGAATCACCATCCAACCGCCGCCGCCTTGTATCTGTGTTGTTCTCTCGCCGACAGTCACAGCCAGGTCGTCCCTCAAATTTCCCACCAACAATGCTGCTGCCGGTAGTCGCGGCAGGTTGTCCTTGCTCGCACCAACGGAGGAAGTGAAGGACAGAAGACAGCAAGCGATCGCTGCAAATGTGGCAAGCTTCCCGAACCAAATCTTCTTCATATTCGGATCTCCCGTCGCCGAATGATGTACAAGTTTCCGACTCGTTGCAAGGGCACTCTCGCGCTCCCAACGTCTGGACGCTCCTGCTTACTTAGCCGCAGGCGCCGCCTCCAGCGCTTTTAACTTCTCCTTCGCCTCCGCATTCTCAGGATCCTTCTCCAGCGCCTTCTTATAACTCTGCACCGCCTCCGGCTTCTGCCCCGCCTTCTCCTGCGCCTCGCCCAGAGCCTCCCATGCGTCCCCCGCCTCCGGAGTCATCACCACATTCAGCTTCAACACCTCCACCGCCTCCGTCAGGTGCCCGTCCCCCTCCAACTCCGTCGCCCAGTCATTCATTGGCGACTCCTCCACCTTGAAATCCGCCTTCTCCTTCTTCATCGCCGCATACACCTCGGCCAAATGCTCGAACCCCTTTTCTCCCGCCCCCACTCTAAGCGCCTCAAACGTCGCCGGCATTCCTTTCGCCGCGCGGAAGTCCACCGTCATCATGTGCGGCGGCACGCCATTCTCCGCTGGCGCCTTCTTCAGAAACGCCATCGCCTCCGCATCATGTTTTAGATACGCATCCAGAAACGCCAGTGTGTACCGAGCCACCCACCCATACCCTACAATCCCATCCGCCCGCGAATAATCCCCCTTCCGACTCTCGGGATAGTGTTTCCAAATATCTTCGTTCCGCTGGTACACCGAGCTGTGCTCCACATGCACCAGCGCCATGTCATCCACCGTAATCAAATCGCCATGCGTCCACGCGTTCAGCACGTTCGGACCTTCGCTGCCCTTGCCCGTAAAGTACTTCGCCTGTTCCTCCAACGAGATCGCTCCCTGCGTAAAGAACAGCAGTGGCAGCGTCATCTCTTCCGGATGCACATACCCCGAATCCTTTACCAGCCCCGGGTAATACCGCATGCTCCCATCCAGCGCCACCAGCGCATCAATCCGGTTATCCCGCGCCGCCGCAAACAAATTCGAAATCCCACCCCAACTAAACCCCGCCACCGCAATCTCCGACATATCCGTGTTCGGCAACGTCTGCGCATACCCAATCAAGAACGAAATGTCCCGCGCCTGCGCATCAATCCCTGTCAGATCCGGCGTCATCCCCCGCGACGTCGCGCCCATATCCGGGCTCGCCACCACTACATACCCATGGCTCGCCAAATATTCACAAAGGTCGACATTCTCCCAGGCCATCGCCGAAAAACTCGGGGCATAGATTACCAGCGGAAACTTCCCCGCCAGCGCCTTCGCATCTTTCACCGCCCACAACGGCTCCTTCATCGAAGGCTTCATGGCATCGACCCACTGCTTCCAGTCCGGCGAAACATTCGGCTTGTCGAAACTCGTCTCCGCAGCGAGCAGCCCACTGTAATCTTCCACCGTCATCGGCTTCCTGCCACTCTTCTCCGCCGGATACCAAACCAGCGTCTGCAGCGGCCGAGCCCGCTCCCCCATCGTCGGCTTCCCCTCCGCATTCACCTTCGGCCGATACGTCCGCGAAAGGTCGTACTGTTCCATCATCTTCAGCCCCACCGCATACTTCCCCTGTGGCTCAGTAAACCGAAACAGCGGCCCATCCCCCGCCGGCTTCGTCTGTGCTCCCGCCAGCGCCACCCATCCGGCAACCAGGACATCCGTGAAAACACTCTTCGTTCGCATCAAATCAAACTCCATCTTCAGCACAAGGTGCAACGAGACTATCCCCTCACCCCTCCCCGCTGCAAAGCCTCTCGCGAAACCCGCCGAAAAGCCTTTCCTCAGCGCTCGCATCCTCCTCTCTGCGGCCATCTTTCCCACCCCTTGATTGCATCGAATATTTACTGAATATCCGTCTACAAAACCCACGTCTACTTCAAAATAGGCCCCCAAAGATCGATCGCGAAGGCCTACCCTTAGCGCAGTTGCACGACCTGATTTCTTCTCCCGAAAGGTTCTGCCATGGCTACGCCCATCACTTCGTCGACCACCGAGTCCGTCTGGGACTACCCGCGCCCGCCGCGTATCGAACTCGTCCACAACTACATCCGCATCGTCCACTGCGGCATCCTTCTCGCCGAAACGGCACGCTCCCTACGTGTCCTCGAGACCAGCCACCCCCCCGTCTATTACATTCCCCATGCCAACATCGCCATGCACCTCCTCAAGCCCTCTCCTCGCCCCGAAACCATGTGCGAGTTCAAGGGCCTCGCCACCTACTGGTCCATCGATCTCACCCTCGATCCCCTTCTCAATCTCTCTGAATCGCCCTGCGCCGTCAGCCTCGACGCCGCCTGGAGCTACGTCCAGCCCTTCCCCGCCTATGCGGACCTGCGCAACCACGTCGCCTTCTACGCCGACCGCGTCGACGAATGCACCGTCGACGGCGAACGCGTCACCCCCCAACCCGGCGACTTCTACGGCGGCTGGATCACCTCCAACATCACCGGCCCCTTCAAAGGCCCCACCGGCACCAAAACCTGGTAACCTGCCCGCGCTGTTCGTTTTGCAAATCATCCACCGTCATGCCCAACTTCCCCATGCACTGGTCATCTCGACCGGAGCCACTCGTTGTTTGCTTGGGACAGACGCCTGTATTCATAGTTGCTCTAGATGAACTCCACCCATGGCACCATGAATCATGGCCAGATCCCTGCCCACACCGAACGAAATACTCGCGCTTGCCGCCGAGGTCCTCGCAACCCATCACCCCGACGCAGATGCCGCCTTCGTCGCGGGCTCCTTCATGCGCGGTCAAGGCTCCCCTACCTCCGACATCGACCTCGTAGTCCTGCACCCTTCCCTCCCCAATGCCTACCGCGAGTCCTTTGTCTTCAAAAGCATTCCCGTAGAGACCTTCGTCCACGACCCCGAAACCCTCACCTGGTTCCTCGAGCACGACCGCAAGGACGGCCATCCCGCACTCATCGGCATGCTCGTCGAAGGAGTCATCATCGGCCCTCGCCAGCAAACGGCTAACGACTTCAAGCACCACGCCTCGCAGCTCCTCGCCGCAGGCCCTCCGCCTCTCGGCTCGGACGCCCTTGAACGCCTCCGCTACGGTATCACCGACAAGCTCGACGACCTCGCCGCCGACCGCTCCCCCTCCGAAAGAATCGCCATCGGCGCAGCCCTCTATCCTCTCCTCGTCGAACTCTTCCTCCGCGGCAACAACCGATGGAACGCCTCCGGCAAATGGAGTGCCCGTCTCCTCCAGCAAGCGGACCCACCTCTCGCCCGGCAATTCGAGTCAGCCTTTCTCGCCCTTTACAACGGCTCGGACCGCCACGCCGTCATTCAATTAGCCGACACGCTCCTATCGCCCCACGGCGGCCGCCTCTTCGCCAACTACCGCAGCAACGCCCCCGCCACCTGGCGCGCGTCCTTCAATCCCCACGGCTCTTAACCCTCGCCGTCCGCGCAGGACCGTAGGACCCGCGATACCCTTACGTATGCGCATCAAGTTAAGCGACATACGCAGCGAGCTCCCGCCGCTCGTCCACCTGGCTCTGCCGCTCATCGCCGGCGAGCTCGGCTGGGTCTCCATGTCGCTGGTCGATACCATCATGCTCGGCCACCTGCCTAACTCCGCCCTCGCCATGAGCGCCGCCGCCCTCGCGCAAGTCCTCTTCAACACCTTCTGCTTCGGAGTCGGCGGCGTCCTGCTCGGTCTCGACACCCTCATCTCCCAGGCGCTCGGCGCCAAACAACATCAGGAAGCCAATCGCTGGCTACTCCACGGCCTCGTCATGGCCCTCGCTCTCTCCGCGCTCCTCATCGCCATCTTCGCCCTGACTCCCGTCCTTCTCTTCCGCCTCCCCGTAGACCACGCCATCCTCGCCCAGGCCGTCCCCGCCATGCAGGGCCTCAACTACGGCACCCTACCTCTGCTGCTCTATTTCACCTTCCGCCGCTACCTGCAGGCCCACCACCACGGCCGCCCCATCGCCTTCGCCCTCATCTCCGCCAACCTCGTCAACGCGGGTGTGGACTGGCTCCTGATCTTCGGCCACCACTGGAATATTGCCGGACACAGCTATGGCATCCCCGCCTTCGGCGTCACCGGTTCTTCCTGGGCCACCAGCTTCGCCCGACTCTACCTCATGGCCGTCCTCGTCTTCGCCGTCTGGCGCGCCGACCGCAACCACCACTACGGCCTCATCCTCAGCCTCCGCCAAAAAGTCTCCCGCCGTATCGAATACCAGCACCTCCGCCGCCTCTTCCTCCTCGGCGCGCCCGCCGGCGCCTCCATCTTCGTCGAGATCGCCATCTTTGCCCTCGTCACCGCACTCATCGCCACCTTCGGCCGACTCCCTCTCGCCGGCCACGAAGTCGCCCTGCAATGCGCCAGCACCACCTTCATGGTGCCCTTCGCCATCTCCGCCGCCACCTCCGTCCGAGTCGGCCACGCCATCGGCCGCATGCGCATCGGCCTCGGCACCACCGCCAACGTCATCGCCGCCGGATGGAGCGGCATCGGCACCGGCGCCGCCTTTATGCTCTGCGCCTCCGTTCTTCTCCTCGCAATCCCCACGCACATTGCCCGCATTTTCACCCCCGACCCCGGCGTCATCGCCGCCGCCGTCCCCCTGCTCCTCATCGCGGCCGGCTTCCAGTTCTTCGACGGCGTCCAGATCACCGCCACCGGCGCCCTCCGCGGAGCAGGCAACACCCACGCCCCCTTCATCACCCAGCTCGTCTGCTACTGGTTCATCGGCATGCCGCTAGGCACCCTCCTCGGCTTCCACGAAAAGCTAGGAGCCGCCGGCCTCTGGTGGGGCCTCCTCATCGCCCTAACCTGCGGAGCCTTCGCCATGTGCTACTTCTGGCGCCGAACCACCCACGCCCTCCCCACCTAAACAGCCTAAGGTCGCTCTACCCACCCGAACCGTCATCTCGACCGGAGCGAAGCGCAGTGGAGAGACCCCTGTCTTGGCACTTGCCTTTGTCTTTGCCTTTGCTCTTGCTTATCTGGCTGTCATTCCGAGCGCAGCGAGGAACCTGCTTCTCGCTCGCACAGCGAGTGCCCGTTTTAGCCTTAGCTAGAAGCTGACAACTAAGACTCCGCCACCACCCCTACGAACACGCTCGCCCGTTCCTTCACCCGCAACGTCAGCACCACCGCCGCCCCCACCAAACACGGCACCACCAGCGCCACCAACCCCACCCGATAATCCCCTGTGTGATCCTTCGCCACCCCCATCGCCCACGGCCCGAGAAACCCACCCGTCATCGACACCATATTGATCATCGCCGCCCCCGCCGCCATCGACTTCCCCTTCAAGAACGAAGCCGAGATCGCCAGCAGCGGCGTCTGCAGTCCCGCCAGGCATACGTAAACCACCGTAAGCGCACCTGCAACCACCCACGGCGTCCTCAACAACCCACTCGCCAGAAACATCAGCGCCACCAACAGGAACGGACCCGCGACATGCCACCTTCGCTCACCCGTCCTATCCGAGTGGGTCGCATTTACCAGCATCGCCACAGCACCCAGTAATCCCGCGCCCGACACCAGCCAGCCCACCCCCGCCACGCTCAATCTCGTCGCCCCCTGCAGAATCGCCGGCGCTGAAAGCTGATACGCATAGCTCGCCGTCTGTACGCAGAAAAGGCACGCACTCACCATCCACACCCGCCGATCGCGCAGCATACTCGCTACGCTGTCTCCATGCCCGCCGTCGTCCGGCTGATTCGCCATCTCCCGCACCAACCAAACCCGTTCCTCCGCACTCAACCACATTGCATCCTTCGGCTTGTCGACCAAGTACCGGAACAACACCCCGCTGAACAGCACGCCCGGCACTCCTTCGAGCAGGAACAGCCACTGCCACCCCGCCAACCCCAACCGTCCCTGCAGCCGCAACAATGGACTCGCCACCGCACCCATGACCATGGAAGCCAGCGGGTACGCGATATAAAACCGGCTAATAACCCTCGCCCGCATCCGCACCGGAAACCACTCCGACAAATAGAAAATCACTCCTGGAAAGAAGCCCGCCTCCGCCGCCCCCAGCACCAACCGCATGGCGTAAAACTCCACCGGCGTTCGGACGAACACCATTGCCATCGCCAGCAATCCCCAGACCAGCATGATCAGCGCCAGCCACCGCCGCGCCCCAAACCGGTACAGCAGAAGATTCGCAGGCACCTCACACGCCACATACGCGACAAAGAACAACCCCGCACCAAACCCGTACACCGTCCCACTAAAGTGCAGGTCACGATTCATCTGCAGCGAAGCAAAACTAATGTTGATTCGGTCCATGTACGCGATGCCGTAGCCCAGCGCCAGCAACGGAATCATCCGCCAGCTCGCCTTGCGCAGCGCCGCCTTTCCTACTAGCGAGGCATCCGTATCTGAAGATTTCGTAGGCTCGGCCACAGACATAGCGTGCCTTTACCTTGCAGGGGATAGAAACATCAGCAGGCCCACCAGCTCGTCACGAATGTCCCAAAGCATACCACCCACATCAAGCTCTTACGCCCGACCCTCGCGCCGCTGCGCAATCACCAATCCCCGCGGCGTCGGCAGAAACACACACGACAACAACCCCTCCGCCTCCAGCTTGAATGCTGCCTCCCGCACCGTCTTCATATGCGAGCTCGCATCATGCATCAGCACCAGCCCCGTGGGCCGCACCTGCGGCAGAAACCGCCGCACCTCACTCTCCCGTATGTCCACATCCGAGTCCGAAAACAAAATATCAATCGTCCCCTCCACCACCATCTCCAGCGACGACTCGTTCCTCAACTCAATAAACGGCGCCAGCTCATGCCCCTCGATCTTCTCTTTCGCCGCCGCAAATACCTTCGGGTCGTACTCGCACGAAATGATCTTGCCAAACCCATTCGCCTTCATCCCCTCCGCAATCCATAGCGTCGACACGCCCAGAAACGACCCCGTCTCCACCACCAACTGCGGCTTTACCGTCGTCACCAGCGTGCGCAGAAACTCCAGCACCTCCGCCTCCGCGGTCATCGAGTCATACATGCTCCACCGCTCCGGCTTCGGACACTCCAGCGTCGCGCGATGATACTCCGGCAGCAGCTTGCCCCCCGCCCGCTCCGCCTGCAACATCACCTTGTGTTCCTGCTTAAGCTTCTTCCCAAACAATCCCATATCGCCCTACCTACACTCCGTCTTCGAAATTAATCAGCGCCGCGCCAACGCATCCTCCACTACCTGCGTCGCGCGCTCCACATCGGCAGAATTCACCTCGATCGCCACAGTCTCCTCATCCGGCAAATCGCTCCCATGCTCGCTCCCATCACGCCACAGATAACTCATCTTCGCCTCACCCAGCGCCCGCGCCGCCACCAGCGCCTCCCCCCGCTCATACATCGACAGCACCGCCATCGAATCGCCATCCTCCGGCGCATCATCCCCCTCCGGCCCCGGAAACAATCCCAGCTGTTCCTTCAGCACGGCAAGCGTCGACTGCAGATCCGCCCGCCCCACAACCAGCCCCAAATCCAGCCCCGTTTGTGACACCGTCATCTCCGGATGCACCACATGCCAGTCCACCATCCGATGCTCAATCCCCGCCTCCGTCAGCGTCCGAATCGCCTCCCGCGCCTGGAACGCATCATGAAACAAATACGCCAGCACCTCACCGTCTTCGAGCGTGTCTTCCTCTACCGCGTCGCTCCCCGACAGCTCCGGCGACTGCACCCCAAATGCCGCATGCGTATCAAGCTTCCGCTGCCGCATCACGCCAAGCAGCGCCTGCTGCGCCATCTCCGTCAACCCCTCGCGCTGCGCAAAAAGATCCAGCAGCTCCCCATCGCTCTTCTCTTCATAGAGCGCGCCTAACTTCTCCATCTGTCCATCAAGACTCATCAGCGTGAGCCTACCACCCACGCATCTCCCCGCCAAACCAGCGACAACTACACCACTGCGAATCCAAAAATATCTGCGCTCGCAAACGCATAATGTATTGCCTACAAGCCAGTCCTATCTAACGTCTCCAGCGGAACCGATTCCGATGCAGGCCGTGCAAGATATTCCGGATAGTTTCCCTTCAAGCCCTTGAGTTTGGCAAAAGGGGTCAGCACAAGAAACAGCAGTTGCTGAACGATCCTTGGCCCCTTGTCATATCGGATCACATCGTCAAACTCTCTCGCCATCAGCGCGATCTGAAGCATGCTTGGCTTGCCCGTGTTATCCGTCTTGCCATCTTGAGCGAGCGAGAAGCCATTCTTGATCACCATAGCGAAGCGATCAGCCGGCTGTACGTCCATCCGAACCAGCGCTTCGCTTGACCCCGAATTCCAGAAACTATGCCAGGTGCCAGGAGGAATATCAACGGTCTCACCGGGCTCCGCCGTCTTCTCCGCTCCATTGAGCGTGAACGACACCGTGCCCTCGATCACTTTGAATTGCTCGTGAATCGAAGGATGATAGTGACGCCCCACCATCCCACCCCCAGGCCGAAGGTATCCATCCACAACAAGACGCTTCCCGCCTGTTTCATCCGTCCCTAAGACAACAACAGCTCGTTCTCCGCTCGCTGGGTTGATGTAGACCTCACCTGCATGCATGGCGCACCCCCTTCAGATCGATTTTGCATTTCGCTAGACTATTCCAACGCCCGCCGAGATGCGAAACGACTCCTGCCTTCTAAACTGCCAATCCAATCCACCAACAGCAACGGGCCCCCGGAATCCCCGAAGGCCCGCAGCCACCCTGCACGTCCTTACACCTTCGACCGGAAGATCCCTTCAAACGCTGGCCGCACCGTCCACGCCGTCAGCACCCAAAGAATCACCACTACAAACGCCAGTGGCAATCCACTAGGGGCCATGAACGCATGGAACAGCACAATGTTCACAATCACCGGCCCCAGCAGCACCAGCGCTAGCGGAACATACCGTCCCACCAGCAGCAGGATCCCCCCAATCAGCTCCAGCAGAAAGATCACCACCAGCACATGCGACACAAACAGCGCGCCCATGAACTGCCCAGCCACACCCGGCGGTGGCGGCATCGGTATAAAGTGCAGAAATCCATTTGCTCCAAACACCACAAAGATCAGGCCCAGCAGATACCGCGCAATCAATCCAGCAATTCTCATAGCTTTCATCCTCTCGAAAGAAAAATTACCTGCCCGGCCCGATCCATCCTGAGGACTTACGCCCCAGCCGCAGCCAGTGCCGCAACCGCTTCATCATGCGGCTGCAGAAACTCTTCGCGATTCGCGCCATGAGTCAACGCGCCCGCTCCGAACGCCGAATGGAACGTGACGTCCGTGAAACCGATAAACCCGAATAGCGTCTTCAGATAGGGCTCGATAAAGTTAAGCGATTCGTACGCCGTCCCCGGCCCATACACTGCGCCCGTCGCCACCAGGAACGTCGCTTTCTTTCCCGTCAGCAATCCCTTCGGCACGCCATTGTCGTAGCTAAACGCCTTGCCCACCCGCACTACCTGGTCGATCCACAGTTTCAGCACGCTGGGAACATTGAAGTTGTGCATCGCCACCCCAATCGCCAGTTCGTCGGCCGCAAAAATCTCCGCCAGCAACTCGTCCGACTTCGCCAGCACTACCTTCTGCTCCGGCGTCCGCGACTCCTCCGGCGTATACACCGCAGCTACCCACTCCGCGTCAATCGATACCAACCCGCTCTTAGTCAGGTCGCGCGTCACAACCTTCCCGCCCGGATGCGCCTTCTTCCAGTTCTCCGTAAATGTCTCAGTTAGGTGGCGCGAAACCGACGCCACCCCCATCGGGCTCGAATCAATATGAAGTAATGTGGCCATGGTTGAATCTCCTTTGCAACAGTTGATGTCTAAACAACAGTTGTTGATTCAAGATAAACACAACATCTGTCGCTTATCAACCGGCCAGCATCAATTTTTAGTACTCTGAATCCCATGGCAATCTCCTCAGCCATCCCCGCAGACTCCACCACCCCGCCCGAAGCCATCTCGGACGCCGCCTCTACCCCTATGGAATCAGCAGCTTCGCCCGCGGAATCCGCTCCCTTGCCCTTGGAATCCCAAGACCCGCGCATCCGCCGCACCCGCCAGCTCCTCCAGCAAGCTCTCGCCACCCTTCTCCGCACCCGCGACTTCGACAAGCTGTCCGTCCAGGAGATCACCGACGCCGCCGGCGTCAACCGCGCCACCTTCTACGCCCACTACCCCGACAAGTTCGCTCTCCTCGAATGCATGGTCGCCGGCCGCTTCCACGCCCTCCTCGACGAACGCGGCGTCGTCTTCGACGGCACCTGCACCAGCGCCCTCACCGGCATAATCCTCGGCGTCTGCGACTTCCTCGCCCATTCCCTCTCCCAGGCCACCCCCACCGACTGCCCTTCCGCCACCCAGCTCCCCCCGCACATGGAATCGGCCATCGTCGCCGTAGTCCGCGGCATGCTCCTCGACGGCCTCCGCAACCATCCCGCCGACAGCCCAATGCCGCCGCCACCCTCCCCAGAGCTCCTCGCCGCCACCGCCGCATGGGCCATCTACGGCGCCGCCCGCGAATGGGTCCGAACCCCCAACCATCCCCCCTCCGAAGAAATCGCCGTAATCGTCCAGCGCCTGGTTTCCCCCATCCTCCACTTCCAGTCCGCCTAAGCCATCCCAAGTCCTTCTGCTTATGGCGATCCGTTCCCCGGCGCGTTCTTCCCCGGCTGCAACGTGACATTCACTCCCGCCACATCGGTATCCCCTACCACCACGCTTTGCTTTGCGCCGATGTAACTGCGCCCACCATCCACCACATCGCCAACCGTCAGGTTGTAACTTCCCGAAGGAACCGCCTGCACCGTAAAGCTCCCGGTCGCGTCCGCGTGTGCGAACCGCATCAGGCTGGTGTCGCCGGCGTCTCTCAGGAACACCACGCCCAACCCAATTCCGTGTCCATCCTCCGCGGATACCACTCGCCCGCTAACAGAATGTGTCCCCGCAAGATTCACCGTGATATCCACGCCGCTCTGCTCCTGGCCAGCGCTCACCGCGATCGGCTTTGCTTCACTCTTGCGAAACGCATCCGGAGCAAAGGCGAACAAGGTCACATCGGAACTCGTCATCGTCGTCTTTCCGGCATGCGTTGCAAACTGCCCATGACCCACCACCAACGCGTACACCAGGTACTTCCCAGCAGCCAGCCCCGCAATCCGGTATTGCCCCAAATCATCCGCTTGCGTAGACAAGCCCCCACCCGTCAACGCACTCGCCCACTCCAACGATCCAAACTGCATCGACATCTTGCTCCGGTCTGCATTCGCAACCTGCACCATCACGACCGCCCGCGGCACCGGACTGCCGTCATCCCACAGCACATGCCCAGACACCACCCCACCCCGCACCAGCACCAAATCCTGTCGCACCGTCACCCCCGCCGACACATGCACCACCGGAACGCCCGCTAGCGGCTTCGTCATGTCCGCTCCCGAATCCATCGCCGCCTGCACCAGCGACGCTGGCAGAACATACCCCGCCATTGCAGGGAACGCGTAATAGTCGCCCGGCGCAACATGACTCGCCGTGTAACTGCCATCCAGCCCCGTCAACACCTGGACTTTCTCCCCATCCCCGTAGCCATTGCCTGCGCCCGACCCCTGCACCGCGCTCGCATTTGGCTGCGTCGACGCGCTGGCCCCCACAACCGCGAGCAGCAGCACTCCTGCAAATCTCGCCGGCCTCTGCGTGTCCCCGCACACCACCTGGCCCGTCACCGTGCCAGTGGCCGGATCCGCCTGCTGAGCACTCGCCATCGGCAGCGTGCAACTCATCCCAATCAATACCAACCCGCGCACACTACTCCAGCTGCAGGCAATCATCATGCCACCAGTATCTGCCTGGCCTCTGCACCCCGCCAAGCCAAAATTCCACGAACATCAAGACGCCGCACCATCCCCTGACATATCATGGCCCCACGCCCAATGCCTCTGAACTCCGCACCCATCTCCACTCGCACCAACCGCTGGGTCACCGCCGCGGTTCTCTCTCTGCTCCTCATCCTCTCCGCGCAAATCATCCACGCCATCCACGGCCAGTCCCTCACCTGGGACGAAGACGATCACATCTTCGCCGGCTACGAAAGCTGGAAGACTCACGACTTCGGCCTCAATCCCGAGCACCCGCCGATGGTCAAGCAGCTCGCCACCCTCCCGCTGCTTCCCCTCCACCTCAAGGTCCCGCCCCTCCAAAACCGCTTCTTCAAATCCGAAGCCTACTTCGACGGCTACCAGCTTCTCTTCCACAATGGTCCCGCCGACGGCGGCCACTACACCGCTAACACTCTCGTCTTTCGCGCCCGCCTCCCAACCCTCTTCTTCGCCATCGCCGCCGCCCTGCTCGTCTTCTTCGCCACGCGCGAAATGTTCAACGTCCGCGCCGCCCTCATCGCTCTCACGCTCTTCTGCTTCGACCCAACTTTGCTGGCCTTCGGTGCCTACGTCACCACCGATATGGCCGCCTCCTGCACCATCTTCGCCACCATCTACGCCCTCTGGCGATACGTCCAGCGCCCCACCCCCGCGCGCCTCATCGTCGTTGGCATCTCGGCAGGCCTCGCTCTCGCCGCCAAGCATTCCACCGTCCTCCTCGCGCCCATGCTCGTCCTCCTCCTCGCCGGCGAGCTAGCTACCCGAGCCCTCTCCGCCCGCCGTCCCCGCGACACCAGTCAGACCACCCTCCCCCGTACCGCGCTCCACTACATCGCCGCGCTTGCCGTCATCACATTCATCGGCGTCGCAGTCCTCTGGGCCTTCTACGGCTTCCGCTACGCCGCGCGACCCGCCCCCCTCGTCCTCTCTCCCTCACTCACCGACTACGTTGGCCCACTCGCCGGCATCCAGGCCCGCGGCATCCTCCTCGCCGCCCGCTTCCACCTCCTCCCCGAAAGCTATCTCTACGGCCTCGCCGACGTCCGCAAGATGGCCAACGACATGCCCAGCTTCTTCTTCGGCCACGTCTACCAGCACGGCATCTGGTACTACTTTCCCGTCGTCTTCCTCATCAAGTCCACGCTCGCCCTGCTCCTCTCCCTCGCGCTAACCCTCTTCGCCATCGCCCGCGGATATCTACGCAACGCACGCGCCCTCTGGTTCCTCATCGCTCCACCAGCGTTCTACTTCGCCGTCGCCATGTCCTCGCACCTCAACATTGGAGCCCGTCACATCCTTCCCGTCTGGGTCTTCTGTTGCGTTCTAGCCGGCGCCGGCCTCTCCGCACTCATCCAGCACAACCGTCGCTGGCTCTATCCCGTAGCCGCTCTCCTGCTATTCCAAATCGCCACCACCCTCCACGCCTCCCCCAACTACATCGCCTACTCCAACGAAGCCTGGGGAGGTCCCACCCACACCTATCGCTACCTATCCGACTCCAACACCGACTGGGGCCAGCAACTCCTCGCCACCTCCACCTACCTCCGCGACCACCACATCACCCACTGCTACTTCGCCTACTTCGTCACCCCCTTCGTCCTCCCCAGCGACTACGGCATCCCCTGCGTCTACCTCCCCACCCCCGACTCCTTCGGCTCCAGCGTTCTCCCCAACATCCCCGCCACCATCGACACTGCCACCGACGGCCCAATCCTCATCAGCGCCGGCGACCTCAACTACTTCGAGTCCGGCTCCTCCGTCCTCAACCCCTACCAGTCCCTCATGAACGTCCAACCCACCGCCTTTATCCAGGACGGCATACTCGTCTTCAACGGCCGCTTCACTCTTCCTCTCGCCGCTGCACTTCCTCACGTAGACCACGCCTGGGCCTTCGCCAACGCGCACAACAATCCAGCCGCTCTCAACGAAGCCATCCTCGCCCAATCCCTCGCCCCCAACGCCGTCCAACCAGAACTCGTCCTCGGCGACACCGAAGCCGCCGCCGGCAACAAGCAAGCCGCCCGCCAGGCTTACGCCCGAGCCACCGCCACCATCAACACCATGGACCCCGACGCCCGGGACAAGTGGCTAGCCATCGTCAACCAAAAACTCGCCGTCCTATGACGATCAACGGACGAGAGGTCGTCATCTCGACCAAGCAGCGAACGCCCACCCTTACGTCACCACTCAAACATCGTCATCTCGACCGGAACCACGCGGCTTTTTGCGTGGTGTAGTGGAGAGACCCCTGTATTTCGCACTCGCCGTTGCCTTTGTTCTTGCTCTTCTGTCTGTCATTCCGAGCGCAGCGAGGAACCTGCTTCTAGCTCGCGCGGCGAGCGCCCGTTCTTGCCTTTAGCTAGAAGCTGACCCCCCGCCAAATCCCCCCGCACTCTCTCCATCGTCTCCAAATAAAACGCAAGGTTATGTATCGAGTTCAGCGTAGCCCCCAACTGCTCGCCACTCGACACCAGATGCCGCAGATACCCCCGCGTATACCGCTGACACACCATGCAAGCACACCCTTCATCCAGCGGCCGCTGATCCTCCGCATTCTCGAGCTTCTTCACATTCAACCGCACCACCGCGCTACGCCTGTCCTTGGGATCCTCGCGCACAAACACCAGCCCATGCCGACCCGCCCGCGTAGGCAGCACGCAATCCATCATGTCCACGCCCATCCGCGCGTACTCTTCAATCTCATCCGGATACCCCACCCCCATCACATACCGAGGCTTATCCTTCGGCAGCTGCTCCAACGTCAGCGCGATCATCTCCCGCGTCACCTCGCGCGGCTCCCCCACCGCCAGCCCCCCAATCGCATATCCCGGCAAGTCCATCTCGACCAACCGTTGCGCCGACTCGCGCCGCAGGTCCGCATACATCCCACCCTGCACAATCCCAAACAACGCCTGATGCTTCCCCTCAAACCCCGCCACGTCACTGGGTGCCCCGAGTCCGGATTCTCGGACCTGGGACGTCCAAGGCACCTCCCCCCGATGCTCCACCCAATACTGCTTCGACCGCTCCGCCCACGCATGCGTCAGCGCCATCGAATCCCTTGTTCTCTCCCAACTCGCCGGCGTCTCCACACACTCGTCGAACACCATCATGACGTCGGCACCCAGCGAAATCTGCACCGCCATCGAGTGCTCCGGCGAAAAGAAATGCTTGCTCCCATCCAGATGCGACCGAAACTCCACCCCATCCGCCGTAATCTTCCGCAGCTTCGCCAGCGAAAACACCTGGAATCCGCCCGAGTCCGTCAGCATCGGCCGCTCCCAGCTCATGAACCGATGCACTCCCCCCATCCGCCGAATCAACTCATGCCCCGGCCTCAAATAAAGGTGATACGTATTCGCCAAAATAATCTCAGCGCCCCGCCCTAAATCCGGGTGCCCCGGGTCCGGATTTTCGGACCTGGGCCGGGCAACGGTCCCAATCTCCTCCAGCACATTCTGCGGCACGGCCTTGACCGTAGCCGCCGTCCCCACCGGCATAAACACCGGCGTCTGCACCACTCCATGCGGCAGCACCAACTCCGCCCGCCGTCCACCCTCCGCGCTCGTCTTTGCAACTTCAAACAAAAGAGACATCGCCCCTCATTGTAGAGGGGCGATGTCTTCACACTCGATCATCCATGGAATCTCACTGCCTTACGGGTGAGGAGCTGACGGTGCCGCAGGCGGTGTCGGAGGGTCCGGCGGGTCCGGGATCACCACCCCACCCATACCCCCCATCCTGTTCCCCATCTTCCCCAGGTCCGCCAGCGATCCCTTGCCGCTCATGTGGATGAACGTCAACTCCTGCGGCTCGACCGTAAGGATCACCATCTCGTTGCCTTCATTGTTCGGCAGCGCACGGTTGCAGATGTCGGTCGACTCGCCCGATTTGCTCTCATGCGTATGAATGAAGCAGTTCCAGTTCCCTGCGCGCAGCTTCTGCCGATACACTTCCACGTCTTCCATCTTGTACATACCCGGCCGCGGATACTCATACGTCCGCACGACCATGAAGTTGAGCTTGTGCGCCATGTCGCCACCATGCTTGCCGCTCACCATCCCCAGCATGTCGGGCCCCAGATTAACATCCGTCACATCGCTCGCGCCCGCAGCAAACTTCTCCGTGCCCGCAAACAAATCATCCTTCACCTGCGGGTCGCCCACCGACACCATCCCGTCCTGCAGTATCAAGCCGCGTGTCATCATGTGCGCCTGCATCACCGCCGACCGCGCCAGCATCTCCGCCTGCAGCGGTACCATCGACATCTCCAGCTTCGCCTGCATCGGAGCCAACCGCGCCAACTGACCCTGAATCCGCGCTGCCTGCATCTGCGAGTCGGCCGCATTCAACGCGCTCAGCTTGGCCAGCTGCGCCTGTATCCTCACCGTCTGAACTTCCGAGTTCGCTGAATTCAGCGCTTGCAGCTTGGCAAGCTGCGCTTTTGCGTCATCAGCGCTCAGCGAATCCACCTTTATCCACGACTTCGCATTCTGCGCCTGCACATCAGCCTCAATCTTCGCCGCCTGCGCCGCCACGTCAGCCTGCTGCGCCGCAACCTGCGCCTGCGCGTCCGCCACCTTCGCGGCATCCTCCGCCGTCGTCTGCGCTCCTGCCGAAGCCGCCGCGACCATCATCGCTGCAACCATTCCCGCCCTCATCCATCCGCTCATCATCCTCATATCCAGCTCCTTCCGTCCGATCGCAAAAGTCTCGAATCCTATTCGCCTAACTTCAAACCCGCCCGCTGCAACTGCTCCCGCGTCTGCGCCAGCGCATGATCGGTCACCTGCATCGCCACGGCAAACTGCTGATCCGCCTTCGCCTGCTCACGCCGCTGATGCAGCACTTCCGCTCCATACATCCCCAGCGCCAGCACCGCCGCAAGCGCTCCGCCCATCCACGCCTGTAACCGCCACAACCCACTGCGTGGCCGAAGGACCAGTACCTTCTGCTTGACCTCAGCCGGACTCGCCGCCGTATTCATCACCCGCGCAGCAAAACCTTCCGGCGCATCCACGCGACGCATCGCCCGCGCCAACTGCAACTCAAACTCCACCAGCTTCACGTCGGGCTCCAGGTTAGGAACCAACTCCGGCCCGTCCATCCGTTCCTGTTCACTCATCGCACATACTCCTTCATCGTCACCGCGGCCTTCCGTCTCAACAACTGCAAGCCGCGCTGCAGATGACTCTTTACCGTTGCCACCGGTTGTCCCAGCAGCTTCGCAATCTCATCAGGAGACATCTCCTCCTGGTACCTCAAAACCACCGCCACGCGCATCGCCTCAGGCAGCGCCTGCAACAACTCCTCCAGCCTCGCCACCACCGCCGCATTCATCCCACTGCCAATCCCAGCGCCGTCCACAACCTCCGGCCCATGCGCCTCTTCCAGAAACTCTTCCGCCGCAGCCTCCGGCCGAACCGCTCGCCTCCGCAGCGCATCGGTCGCGCGATGCACCGTCACGCGCCTCAGCCAAAACCGCACATGATCCTCACTCTCCAGCCGCTCCACCGCCCGATACAGCTCCAGGAACGCATCCTGCGCCACTTCTTCCGCGGTCCCATGCTCGCCGGTAACGCGCAGCGCCAACGAGAACACCATGCGTTGGTGTGTCTCCACCAATCTCCGAAACTCCACCGCTTCCATAGCCATCAGCACGCGCTCACTAACCTATACGCGCGCGTCCGCTCTTCGGAATGCAAAATCTTCGTCCCGACGCGATAAATCGTTCAACTCTCTAAATTTTCAACAGTTTAGGACCCCGCTGCCCCCTCACACGCATCCGTATGCCGTCATCTCGACCGGAGCATCACGGCTTCATCGTGATGCGCAGTGGAGAGACCCCTGTATTGGTATTTGATCCCCCACGGTCAACGCCCGCCAGCCGCACAAGCCACACCTTCATCCCCCGCAGCGGGACACTCCGCCTGCGCCACCGCCTGCGCCACCGTCATCCCCGGTTGCAGATAATGAAACTCCGACCGCGTCACCTCCGTGTCCTTCCCCACGGACTTGAACAACACGGCCTTCCCGTTGATCGCCGTAAGCACATGCAGTGTCCTCCAGTGTCCATCCTCATCCGCTCGCTCGCTGCTGAAGTGACTCCCCGCCTTCACCGTCACGAGCCCAAACCCAATCGACACATCCTGCGGCAGCCGCCCCTCCACGTGAATCAGCCGATCCAGCGCCGCATCAACCACCAGCGTCCCACTCATCGCGCACAGCACCCGCTCCTCAATCCCGTGCGGCGAATACTCCGGGTTCGGATGAAAGTCCATCATCCAAACCCCATCCTTGAGCCGCACGTTGTCGAACACAAACGCCTTCGGCAGCAGATCCAGCATCTTCCGCGCCTGCGCCTCGTCGTCTTTCTGCGCCCGCTCCTTTGCCAAAAACGCCTCTGGGTCCGCAACAATCTCCGCCAGCCGTCCCCGCTCCGCGCCCTCCTGCTCTGCAGTCAGCGGCTTATCATCCACCTCCAGCAGAAATCTCACCCGCCCAAACGACGTCTCCACCACCCGCTCCGTCCACACCTGCCCGCCCGTCCGCGCCGACCGCTCCTTCGACAGAAACTCATAAGTATCCTTATGCGCCGAGTTGTCATCCTCATGCGCAATCATCGCGTTCACCACCTGCAATGCTGTCGGCGACCCCGACAGATTCGCGCTAACCATCGTCCCCGCCTGTCCAAACCCAACGCCCGGAAGCAGCACCGCCGCCAGCAATATCCGCCAACAACCATGCTTCCAGATCCATGAACGTTCCTCAGCCAAGCAGTCACCCCTCATCGTCGTTCCCTATCGGATGCCAAATCGCGCCCCGACAAGCGCTCCCACTCTCATCGCTATGCATCCTTAGACTCCCACCACCCGTCCCTACTCGTTTTTACCCTCGCCGTCCGCGTAGGAGACCTTACCGTCCCTGCAACTGCTGTGCCTTGTCGATCATCTCCATCTCCGTCCGCGCGCCCTCTAGCACCGCCCGGTCCAGGCGAACAAAACTGTCCAGCCGCGACGCCACATCATCCCGAGCCGCAACCTGCTTGGTCAGCAGCATCGAGTAGCTATGCAGCTCCTCCGCGCTCATCCGGCTCAGGTCAGGCACGCTGCCAGGCTGCCCGTCATCGAAGTTGTCCTCAAACTCTTTCACCTCCAGCCAGTGATCAATCCTGTCCTGCATCAGTTTGTGCTGCAGGTCCAGCCGCGAGTACATCTCCGCCTCGGCCCGTGGCAGCAGCGCCACCAACATGCTCTCTTTCGCCGTCGTCCATACGGAGTCAGTTGGCACCGTTGGCTGCCCCGGAACAGGATTCGCGATATACGCAAACCCCGCCTTGCCTCCGCCTGCACGCATCGCGTTGACATTCTTTCTCAGGCTCAACTCCCACGCCCGCGTAGCCGCAAGCACCTGCGCATCCTTCGCAACGATCTCGATGTTCCGCTCCCCCTCAGCCCGCAGATCGTTCTCCAGCTGATGCCGCTGGTGGAGATGATGCAGCGACTCCACACTCTGCTCCAGCGAGATCGCGATCAACAACCCAATCGTGATCGTGGCCAGGTGAACCCAGAAGTCTCTCCACGTATGTAATGGCCCATGCGGCGCATGAACATCCATCCACTCACCTCAAAGCAAGATCGTTCAACCCGGGCCCGAATGTTCTCCACTCTACCTTCTAATCCTTTACTCTCGCCGTCCGCGCAGGACCCAGCACATCGGCAGCACCGCGAACAACCCAATCCACAATCCAAACCCCGTCACCACCCAACCCTCCACCGCACGCCCCGGCAGCATATATCCCAACAGGTATTCGCACAGCATAAACACAAACGTCGCCCACGCCACCGATCCCAGCAGCAACAGTGGCCACCGAACCCTCCGCCGCCCCAGCAACCCCTCCATCCCCACCCCCACCAGCCACCACGCCGGCAGGCAATACAGCGGCATCTCCAGCAGACTCCATGTCCACTCATCCAGCTGTTTCGGATACCACAGCGATGGATTCGTGAGCGCGACCGCCAGCGGCATCTCCACCAGCGCCCCCGGCAACTGCATCGCCGTAAGCGCATGCGAGTGCGTCACCACCGCCTCATTCACGGCAAACGACCAGAAATTCTCCGCCAGAATCGTCCCATGAAACGTCCCCACCGTCACCGTCGCATTCTTCCCCTGCGCCCCAATCGCTCGAAGCCTCGAATACGTCTGCACCGCCGGCAACGCAATCACCACCGTCCACACCGCGAGCGCCACCACGGGCAGCCACCACCTAAACCTCGCCGCCCTCAGTCGCTCCCACCCCATCCCGCCAGCTTAACCCAAACCATCTATCCTAAGTCTCAGCTGCCTTCTCTACGCTCTATCCTCTATCCTCTAATCCCTGCTCTTATGACTCTCCGCGAAGCCCTCACCGAAGCCACCACCACCATCGATCGCCGCGAGGCCGAGACGCTCCTCGCCCATCTTCTGTTCCGCGACCGCCCCTGGCTCATCGCCCATTCCGACACCGAACTCTCCACCACCCTTCTCCTGTCCTACCGCGCCCTCGTCAACCGCCGTGCCGCCAAAGAACCCATCCAGTACCTCACGGGACACCAGGAGTTCTTCGGTCTCATGCTTCGTGTCACGCCCGACACCCTTATCCCCCGCCCCGAAACCGAGCTCCTTGTTGAGGCTGTCCTCCACTGGATAGCCGCGCGCCACGGTAGCAGCCTCCACCCCCGCGTACCCCTCCGCATTTTGGATATCGGCACCGGCACCGGCGCCATCGCGCTCGCGCTCGCCTCCAAGCTCCCCTCCGCCAATATCACCGCCTCCGACCTCTACCCCGCCGCCCTAGCGATCGCCGAACACAACGCCGCCCGCCACCACCTCGGTCACCGCATCACCTTCCTCCAATCCGATCTCCTCGCCGCCCCTCAACTTCAATCCGCCCCACACTTTGACGTCATCGTCTCCAACCCGCCCTACGTCTCCCTCTACGAAGCCGCCACTATGCCCGACGAGGTCCTAAAGCACGAACCCCACACCGCCCTCTTCGCCGGAGCCCAGGGCCTCGACATCTACCGCCGCCTCCTCCCCGCCGCCCACGCGGCTCTCAAACCCGAAGGCCTCTTAGCTCTTGAGTTCGGCTTCGGCCAACTCGACGCCCTCAAGGCCCTCTTCGACAAACCCACCAACGGCCCCTGGCAAGACCTTCAATTCCAAAACGACTACGCCCAGATCCCCCGCATAGCTCTCGCCACTCGCCCCTAGCCGCCGTCCCTCTCCCACGATCCCACCCATCTCCCTTCATCCTGACCCCGAGCATAGCGAAGGGAAGGACCCCTGCATTTACTCTTGCCCTTGCACTTGCCTTTGCCCTTCTGGCTGTCATCCCGCAGGGATCTGCTTCTTCTTTTGCCTTTGGCTTTCTGTCTGTCATTCCGAGCGCAGCGAGGAACCTGCTTCTCGCTCGCGCAGCGAGCGTCCGTTCTTGCTTCAGCTAGAAGCTACCCCCGCTGATATAACATCGTCATCACCCACCCCCCCCATGACCGACGCCGTCCTCCCCACCATCGAACGCACCGCCGCCATCCCCAAGCTCCATCGCTGGCTCTCCGTCGACGTACTCCGCGGCCTCACCATCGGCTTCATGATCATGGTCAACAACAACGGCGGCGGCGACCAGGCCTACTGGGCCATGAAGCACACCGACTGGAACGGCTTCACCCCCACCGACCTCGTCTTCCCTACC
>Ga0302305_1000263_pt1 | contig 34805 bp, 28 predicted proteins | sample III_Palsa_E2_3_FD_198764 | JGI IMG/M metagenome (GOLD analysis project Ga0302305, IMG submission 198764) | Peat permafrost microbial communities from Stordalen Mire near Abisko, Sweden - III_Palsa_E2_3 | ecosystem: Environmental > Terrestrial > Soil > Palsa > Peat permafrost | place: Sweden... | reverse complement strand
ATAGCGGTCGGCGTTTCGGGTCGGTCAGCTGTAATTGGCATGGTCGGCTCCAGAGTGGGTGTTTTGGACGACCTCACTCTGCCGAGAGCGCCGGTCGCTATCCAGTCCGGCCCATAGGATCTAAACACAAGCAGACTCAACGACCGCTCCGGATTCCCGACGTTCACAAAGAAGGGACAGATTCGACGCAGGCCCGACGAACTTCCCATCCGCAGGCAGCGAGTCACAGCTGGTGCGCTACCACAGGTTAGCGGTCAGCGAGAGCTGCCCTAAGCTTTTGGAATAGACGATCGAACAAGCCGAGTCGGTCAAACAACTTGTTCATCGGAACCACGCCGTGGTCGTTGTCCGAGGCATGACCGAGATGCTGACTAATCCCAAAGGCGTCTTCCATGGTGCGCAGCAAGGAATAGTGGCTGTAGGGCGTGTCATCCGTGACGCCGCGCGGCCCGTGATTGGTGATGACGATCGTCGGAATGCGCCCGCCGCCGAAGTTGGACACGGCGTTCGGGGTTACCCCGCAACAGCCATCGCGCTTGCCCGCCGAGTCCTCATCGAAAGTAATGATGATCGCCACATTGCCGCTCGACCTCCAGGCCGGTGACGCCTGCAGCTTGGCGATCAATCGGCCGATCTCGGCGTCGCCCCGCTGGATCAGCAGCCCAGAGCTGATGGCGTTACAGTCGGTCGGCATGCCCGGAAAATAGAGACCGTGCATCTCATTACATTGGTTGGGAATGATCAGGGCGAAGTTGGGCAAGTCGCCCGAAGCCAGGTCGGCGTCGAGTTGATCGAAGCCCACGATGTGGGCCGGGCGGTTCGGATCCGACTGGACCGACGCGAAATTCATGAAGCCCGAGTGCTTGGAGGCGTAGAGGCCTGCCAGCGGATTGGTGACAAGCTGTCCGCCCGCCGCCGCAAAGACCGCATCCGAGCCCGGCGCCGGCAGATCCTCGTAGTAGCCCTTCCAGCGCAACCCGACCGCCTCAAGTTGGTCGCCCAAATGAGGCGCGTGGACCGTGTGGTCGACATATCCCGGCTTGGCTGCGCCGTAGCAAAGCGGACGTGCGTCGCCGGGTTTACAATAGAAGGGATCGTCGTCGTGGATGCCGAAGGTGTCGCCGCCAAGCAGGGCGACATAGTTGGCCTCGCTCGGATGCACCTCGCTATAGAAGCGCGTGGCGTTGCCGTAGTGCTTGGCCATGCGGGCGATGTTGGGCGCCAGCCTCCCATCGACGATCTCGGCGTAGTTCTTGTTTTCCTCGACGATGATGAAGATGTGTTCGTAGCGGGGAATCGCCGCATCGGCGGTGGTCTGTGCCTTGGCCGGCCCGCCCAGCGACAGGGCGACCAACGCCGCCGCCAGCAGGCCGAGAGCAGGGCCGGCGGGCGGCGACTGTTCAACGCGAGAGAAAATCATGCTATTTGCCCGATCACGCTGTTTGATTTATTGGACTTCCGCTCGCGGCGGCTAGGTGCCGGCGAGGCGGATATGATTGGCGAAGCTCTCCACATCGATGATGGAGCCGCAGACGACGACGCCTACTTTTTTGCCGCGCAATCTATGACGGAGCGGGCCCAGCAGAGCCGCAGTCGCCGTCGCGCCAGCCGGTTCCACCGCCAGCTTCAGATCCGAAAACAGCGCGAGCATGCCGCCGCGGATTTCGGCGTCGCTCACCGTCACGATGTCATCGACGTAGCGGCGACAGGCCCCGAAGCTATAGGGAAGCGCCATGGGCGGCGCCAGACTGTCGGCGATGGTGTTCACGGACGCCAGCGTCACCGGCTCGCCGGCCTCGAAGCTGCGCCGCATCGAGTCCGCGCCCTCGGGCTCGACCCCGTAGACCTCGCATTGCGCCGTCATCTGCTTGATGGCCGCGGCCGATCCGCCGCATAGGCCCCCACCGCCTATGGCGATCACGACCGCCTCAAGGCCCTCGACCTGTTCGACAAACTCCAGGCCCAGGGTTCCAGCGCCCTGCGCCACGTACGGTCCCTCGAAAGGATGGACCATGGCGCGGCCCTCCGCCTTGCAGATTTCGTCGACCATCCTGAAGGCGGTCGGGCCATCGTCGGCGAGCACGATCTCCGCGCCGTAGCTTTTAGCGCGCTCCACGCGGGCCGGGTTCGCGGTTTTGATCATCACCACCTTGGCGCTCACGCCCATCTGGCGCGCGGCAAAGGCCGCGGCGACAGCATGGTTGCCGGCGCTCACGGCGGTGATGCCGTTACGCCGTGAGGTCTCCGGCAAATTCCGAACGCTGTTCAACGCCCCGCGCGCCTTGAACGTGCCGGTGTGTTGGAACAGCTCCAGCTTGAGCCAAATATCCGTCCCCGCCTCGGTCAGGCCACGGCAGGCGTCGCCTTGCCACCGCAGGACCGGGGTGCGGACAATCGACTCGCCGAGGTCCGCCCGACAACGCCGGATATTTTCCAGGGAAATAGCGTCGAAGGCGTCGGTCATGGGATCGGTCTCATCTAGAAAGAGATGGTTTGTGCGGATCCGCTCTTAATCGCGGCCGATATGATCAGCTTGGCGGCGGCCAAATCCTGCAACGCTAGGCCGGTGCCATCAAAGACAGTGATATCGGTTGAGCCTCGCTCAGGATTTGCGCCCTCCATCAGCAAGCGTCCGATCTCCGTGACCGACGCGCTGTTGGACAGATGCTGACATTCGCCAATGATGCTGGCCTGCTGCAGGTCGTCGGTCCAGACCCGGGCCGCGTCCATCAGGTCGCCCGAGAGTTCACGCTTTCCTTGAGTGTCCGACCCCATGGCGTTGATATGCGCCCCGGGCGGTATATCGGCGAGGCAAAGGATAGCCTCTTTGGAAGGGGTCACGGTGACGATGATGTCGGCGTCTTGCACGGCGGCGCGGGGCGATTTCGCGGCGCGGAAATCAAGACCCAGGTTTCGCACCAAGTCCCCGAGCGCATCTACATGAGCGCCAGAGCGGCTCCAGGCTGCGACACTCCGGATCGGCCTGACATGACGAAGCGCGTCCAGTTGAAAGAGCGCTTGCCGGCCGGTTCCGAGGATGGCCACGTGGCTGGAATTATCCCAAGCGAGAAGGCGCGCCGCCGCCGCCGCCGCCGCCGCGGTTCGTAAGGCCGTGAGATTGTTTCCCGCGACCAGGGCCGTGGGTTGTCCGGTCCCGACATCCAGCAACAACACCGTGGACTGGTGCCGATCGATGCCCTCGGCGGCATTGTTGCTCCAGTAGCCTCCACACTTCAGGCCGAGATCGCCGGTAGCGTAATTACATCCCGACTTGACGCCGAAGAGTCCTCCGCCACCGCGCAACTCCGAGCGCACGAACGGATAGTTTTCCACCTGCCCAAGCGAGCAGGCGAGGAACACTTCTTCCATAGCTGTGATGAGCGCGTCGTAGTCGGCAAACTGCTCGACCTGACGCTCGGTGATTAAGATCATCGTTATCGCGCCCTGGCCGACGCCGTGAGCGCTGGACAATCACCTGCCCATAACAAAACCATCGTCATACTGACCTCCCGACCAGCGCGGCGAACCGCTCCAAGTCGACATTGCCGCCGCTGACCAACACGCCCACACGCTCTCCTGGCTCGTGATGAGCCGTCGACAGCAACGCGGCCGCGCCTAGGCAGCCGGTCGGCTCCACAATGATCTTCATGCGTTCGGCGAAGAATCGCATGGTCTCGACAAGGCTGGCGTCGGACACCGTGACGATGTCCTCGACGAGGTCCCGGATGATCGGAAAGTTCACGGCGCCGATGTGGGTCACGACGGCCCCATCAGCGATAGAGTGTGGCGCGGGAATATGGATCACGCGCCCAGCGCGAAGCGACTGGCGGCCGTCGTCGCCGGCTTCGGGCTCGACGCCGATCACTTTGCAGCCGGGCGAGAGCTGACGCGCCGCCAAGGCCGCCCCGGCCAACAGCCCTCCCCCACCGAGACACACGAACAGCCGATCCAGCGGTCCGACGTCTTCGATCAACTCCTTGGTCGCGGTGCCCTGGCCGGCGATGACCTGCGGATGATCGTAGGGCGGGATCAGCGACAGGCCCCGCTCCGCGGCGAGCCAGCGTCCAATCTCTTCGCGATTTTCAGTGTAGCGATCGTAGAACACCACCTCGCCGCCATAATGTCTTGTAGCCTCGACCTTCACCTTGGGCGCATCGCTCGGCATGATGATGGTCGTGGCGGCTCCCTGGAGCTGCCCGGCGAGCGCCAGGGCCTGGGCGTGGTTGCCAGAAGAATAAGCCACAACGCCCCGCATCCGCTCAGCGTCCGACAGCGCCGCGATCGCATTAAAGGCCCCCCGAAACTTGAAAGCCCCGGCCCGCTGAAAGTTCTCGCACTTGAAAAAGACGCTTGCCCCCACCGCGTGATTCACGGCGGTCGCGGTCATCACCGGCGTGCGGTGCGCGACCCCATCAATCCGACCGGCCGCCGCGAGGATGTCATCGTAGGTGACCGTCGCCGCCTCTAACTCCTGACTCAGGGTCCTTCCTCCAGATTCGCTCCCTATGAAGTTGACACTTAGTCGAACATCGACAAGATGTCCACATTGCTCCTGCCCGCGACCCCCTCCAGTCGCGGTTGAGTCTGGCCTGGCGCGCGTGGTCCCAGGTCAGACTCTTGGAGCCGGGCCTGCGGCCCGCCGTACGATACAATTGCGCTGGCGGTCGTCTCGGCGCCTGAACAAGGAGAGGTCCGGATGATGGTGACGAGCAGTGTTCCACAGGATTTGTCGAGATCCAGGCGAACCGTATTCGGCTATTTTGGAATTCTGACGTTCCTCATCTATATCGCCTCTCCGCACAACTACCTGCTGGATATCGCCAGCTCGTACCTGCTGAAGAATCAGCTTCATGCAACGGCGTCGCAAATATCCCTGTTCAGGGTGCTCACCGCAGCGCCGATCTATGTTTCATTTCTGTTCGGCCTATCGCGAGACCTATGGAATCCATTCGGCCTTCGCGATCGAGGATTCCTTCTTCTCTTCGGGTCGGCGGCCCTACTCACCTACCTGACGCTTTCAGCCTTACGGCTGTCCTACGTAAGCCTGTTTGTCGGGATGATCTTGGCGATGATCGCGTTCCGCTTCATCGCCGCCGCGTCGCAGGGCCTCATGGCCCTTGTCGCTCAAGAGCAGCTCATGTCGGGCCGGCTGAGCGCCCTATGGCAGATTATCGCCATGGCCGGAACCTTCGTGGCGGGGGTGGGCGGCGGCTACGTGGCCGGGCATCTGACCTACGCCCAGATCTTCTGGGTCTTGGCGGCGATCACGGCGCCGATCGGCTTGATCGGTCTGTGGAAGCCGAAGGCCGTCTTCGCGACGGTGTACGACAAGCCCCAGGCGCGCGGACTCGACTTCATCGGCGACGTGAAACGACTCGCGAAACACCGGGCGATCTATCCGCCCATCCTGATCATATTCCTGTTTCAGTTCACGCCGGGCCTGAATACCCCGATGCAATTCTACCTGAGCAACACGCTGCATGCTCCGGACGCCGTCTACGGTGAATTCAACGGCCTGGTCTCGGCCTCCTTCATCCCCGCCTTCCTGATCTACGGATTTCTCTGCAAGCGGCTTCCGTTGAAGACCCTGCTGTGGATCGGCTCGATCGTGACGGTCCCTCAGCTCGTGCCGCTGGCCTTCATTCGCTCCGGCAACGAGGCTCTAATTCTGGCGGTCCCGATGGGCTTAATGGGTGGGCTCGCGGTCTGCGCCTTCGCCGATCTGACCATGCGCTCGTGCCCCAACGGGCTTCAGGGAAGCCTGATGATGCTGGTGGAAGGCATCGGACTGCTCTCTTTGCGCGCCAGCGACGCCTTCGGCTCGGCCGTGTATGACGCCAACCCGCATAAAGGCTTCCTGTATTGCGTGATCGCGACGACCTTGGTCTACGCTCTGATTTTACCGATCCTGCTGCTGATCCCGAAAGAGATCATCGCCTCGACCGAAGAGGGCGCCGGCCAGGCGTCGCCTATCGGAGCCTGACGCGCGGTGGCGCGTCCGAGGAGACGGCTGCGCTTTCGTAGATCTCCAACCTGAGTGAGCCCTAGGTGACCCAGCCCCCCGATCCCTTCGTCATGATCCTTACCCTGGGCGGCACCATCGCCTCCATGCCCAGCCGCGCCGGCGCCGATCTTGTTGAGCCATTGCTTACCGCAGACGATCTTTTGGCGTCGATCGGGCGGCCGGACGGAATAGCTGCCCTGCGCGCGGAGCGGATTCTTTCCTTGCCCAGCGGCGACCTCAGCTTCGCGGACATAGGCGCGTTAGCCCAGCGCGTTCGCGAAGTCATCGACCAGGACGCCTGCGGCGTCGTCATCACTCAGGGAACCGACACCCTTGAGGAGACGGCCTTTCAACTCGATCTTTTGCTGGATGTGTCGCAACCCGTGGTCGTGACGGGCGCTCTGCGAAATCCGACCCTTCCAGGCGCGGACGGCGGCGCCAACCTTCTAGCCGCCATCCGCGTGGCGGGCGCCCCCGCGGCGAAGGGCCTGGGCGTCCTAGTGGTGATGAATGATGAGGTGCATGCGGCCCGCTTTGTTAGAAAGATCCATTCCTACAAGCCGTCGGCCTTCGCCTCTCCGGCCGCAGGCCCGCTGGGGTGGATCGCCGAAGACCGCGTCCGTATCGCCCTACGACCGGCGCAGGCTTCGCCAACGCTTTCATGGCGAGAGAACGCGCCCGATATCCCGATCATGACCATGGGGCTTTCGACCACCGCCGAGATCTTCCGCCCCCTTTTGTCCAATCCGCCAGCCGGGATTGTCATCGCCGGGTTTGGCGCAGGTCACACGCCTTCAGGGACTGTGGAAGCGATCGGCGCACTGGCCTCAAAAATCCCGGTCGTGCTGGCCTCACGCACGGGCTCTGGCGAAGTGTTCAGCCGCACCTACGGCTATCCGGGGTCGGAGAGCGATCTACTCGGTCGAGGCTGCATCGGCGCCGGGGAGCTCGATCCCCTCAAAGCCCGCATGCTGCTCGCACTGCTGCTGGGCGAAGGCGCGGACCAGAACCGGATCCGGCAGGCCTTCGCCCATTACTGAGCGCCGAGACAGCGCCAGCGCTACATGAAGGTGGGCGACATCAGATAGACCACCTCGACCTTGCCGTCCTCGGCCAACAGGATCATCGCCTTGGCGACGCCGTGGTCGAAGGTGGCGACGAACTGATCTGCGCCGTTCGGCCCAACACCCTTGAAGTCGAGGTGCTGCAGGTGGCCCAGGCCAGCGATATCGCTTTCGAAGTTTAGCAACAGCAGGCGCGTGATGTAGGCGGCGCCGGGGTCCAGCGTCGCATAGTCGGGCTGTCCGCGCTGCATCTGGTCAATATAGCGGCGCAGAGCCTGTTCGGTGGCGTCGGAGGCTGTCTTGCCGGCGGCCTTGGTCGCAACTTCATCCGCGATCTGTTTGGCCTCTGCATTGCTCAGGCGCGGGCCAACGATATCAAATCCATCCTTTCGCATCGCGACCCCGCTGGACAAGCCGTTCACTGGCGGCCTGAAGGACAGTTGGATGTTGGGGTTGGGCGTGAAACCGTCGGGATCGACGGCAAACCAGTCCGAGGCGGTCTTGGGATAGATGCGGAAGCTCGGCCGATCGGGCGTCTGGGCGAATAGAGCGTCGCCCTGCCTTGAGATGGTCATGACCGAATAGCGGCCAACGCGGTAGCGGCCGGCCACGCCATCCAGCTGCGCTGTGGTCAACGGAACCGGCGCGATCTCGACGGGCCGGAAATCGGGCCAGCCGTATTCGTAGGCGATGGTTCGCACCAGGTCGGCGGCAAGCTTTTCGCCCGCGTCGGAATTGGTCATCACGACCGCGCCATCCCCATTGGCATAGGCGAACAGCATGGACTTGTATCCGGCGTTGGAGCCGCTGTGCCAGAAGTAGGGGTTGTCCGGCGAGCCGCCGAGGCCCCAGCCCATGCCCCAGTTGGCCAGCCCCCCCTGTTGCAGCATCTCCTTGGCGGTCGCCGGCGCCAGTATGCCATCGGCGCGTCCGTGGAGCGTCTGCTGGACCTGTATGACCAGACGAGCCAGATCGGTGGAGGTCGTCCACAGACCATCGGGGGTCACTTCAGGATAGGTGTGGGCGCCCTCTTTGAGAGGCTGTCCATCGGCGCCGTATGGCCATGCCGCCTGCTTCTTCAGGGCTTCAGGCAAAGGCTGGGCGAAGGTGCTGTGGTCCATGCCGGTGGGCGTGAGCACAATCTGGCGGGCGAGCTCGGCGAACGACTGACCGGTGACGGTCTCCACCACTTTGCGAATGAGGACATAGCCGCCGCCGGAATAACGCCAAAGAACGCCAGGCGCGGTGTCGACACGGACCGCGGCCGAATTGGCCGGCAGTTCACCCTTCAGGATCTGGTTGATGGTCGGGGTCGGCTGATCGGACGCATAGCCCGCGAACCCGTGCAGGCTCATCCCGGCGGAATGGGTGAGCAGACCGCGAAGCGTCACGAGATGGCCCGACGCGTCGGCGTCCCTCGGAACCGCCAAGTCTTTCAGATAATTATCTACATCGACGTCAAGATCGAGCTTCTTGTCCTGCGCGAGCCGCATAGTCACCAACGCCGTCAGCGGCTTGCTGATCGACGCGGCCTGGAACAGGGTGTCCGGCGTGACCGGCGTCCCGTCCGGCCCGGCGATCCCATAGCTACGCGCCCAATCGATCTGCCCGTTATGGATGACGGCGACGCTCACCCCCGCGACATGAAGCGCGGCCATTCGATCCGTGAGCGTAGCCTTTTGAACAGGCTCACCCAGCACAACGACAGGCGGGACCATCCAGTTTTCAATTCGCGAGGCGCGCTCATCGGCGCCTGTGGCGGGGTTTCGCGCTGAGAGCTGCGCGGGAGGTTTCGGATCACTCGACAGAACGCCCGACCGGACTCCGTCTCCATCCGGTCCCGCCCCCGGCTGAGATGGAAGGCCGAGGCTCGACAGGGCGTCACGCTTGAGCCAGTCGCTTTGAACCGCCCAGTTGTAGACCCAGCGGTCGCCGGCGGCGCGGAAACTGACAAAGGCGCCCGACGGGCACTTGTCAGTCCCCGAGGTCAGAGTCTCGCGATATTCGATGACGGTGTCGGTCGAGCCGATCCGGGTCAGCACGCCCGCGCAGCCGAGCGAGATATAGTTTATCGTGCCGCCGCCCGTGCCGTCGAAATTCACTTCGATGCGGGGAATCTCCAGCGGAGCGCCCAACCAGTCGACCTGAACGCCCGCGCCCACCCACCGGCCCAAAGGAGCCTGGATAGCGGCCGGCGATGGCGGCGCCTGGGCTGACGCTGCGCTTGACGCCATCCCGACCGCCACTAGCGCCGATGTCGCCAGCGCCGCGATCCTCACCGAGGTCCGTCCCCGATAGGTCCTATGTTGATCAGTCATCCCCAAGCTCCGTCCTGCCGCCCTGCGGGTGAATGTTACGTTGGCCGCCCTGCGTTCGCCCCGAACGGCCCCACAGCCTTCATACCCCCCGGCTCATCGAGCCAATACTGACAAATTGTTTAAAATCGACACTACTTGACAGCGCTCGCGGTGGCAACTAGCCAGACGCACAAGTCGCAGACTGAAACCTGACGTTATGCCCTTGGAGGGCGAGTGGTGTAGAAGCGTCGCCGACGCCCGCGCGGGTTGTCAAATCCTGCGATTTCGTCAATCCTGGCGCCAAACTCGAAATCAAGTTTCCGACGATAGGCAGGTGATATGTTGCAATCCGCCGACAAGACCTCCGCCCTTTCAGACGAGCAATGGCTTATGCGGGAGGCGTCCAAAATCACATCCGCACTGGGCGAAATGTTTTCGCCGATCTGCGAAGTGGTTTTGCATGACTTGATGAATCCAGAACACGCGATCATCCAGATTGAAAATAATCTGTCGGGACGTTCGGTCGGCGATTCCGCGACCGAGTTGGGGCTCGCCCGGATCGTGGATTCAAACTTTCCGGAAGTCCTGTCGAACTACGCCAACAGCTTCTCGGACGGCCGTCCTGTAAAGAGCACCTCCATCGGGCTCAAGAATAAATCCGGCAAATATATCGCCGCCATCTGCCTGAACCTCGATATCTCATATCTGAAGTCTGTCAGCGCTCATCTGGATCAGCTTACGCGCATTAAGTCGGATGCGGCGCCGGTCGGCGAACACCTGACCCGTCGGCCAACCGATGTTTCCGCAAAGATTCTAGCGTTCGCTGCGGGGCGCAACCGGGACCCTCGCGCGCTGACCAGCGACGAGAAGAGCGAGATCCTGCGGGAACTGGTCGATGAGGGTGCGCTGGAACGCCGAGGCGCGGCCGAGACCATCGCCACCGTCCTGGGCGTGTCGCGCAGCAACATCTACTACTACATCAAGAAGATTCAGAATTCGTAGATCGGCCGGCGAGCCATCGCCCTCAGTCCGCATCCTCATAGAAATCGGCCACAAGCTGGTCGAGCAGCCTTACCCCATAGCCCGTCGCACCGTCCGGGCTGGTCGGAACCATCGACTTGGGCTTCCAGACAGTCATCCCCACGTCCAGATGCGCCCAAGGCGTTTTATTGACGAACTTCTGGATGAACTGGGCTGCCGTGATCGCCCCGCCAAACCGGTCGCCCGTGTGCTTCATGTCCGCCGCGCGGCTCTCGAGCGCCTTGGCGTATTGTTCGGGCATCGGCATGCGCCAGAGCGGGTCGCCCGAGGCTGACGAAGCCGACAAGAGGTTGTTCGCCAGCTGATCGTCGTTACTGAACAGCCCGCCGACATCGGCTCCCAACGCCGTGATGATCGCCCCGGTCAGTGTGGCCAAATCGACCATGAAGCGAGGCTTGAAGCGATCCTGGCAATACCAGAGGGCATCGGCGAGCACGAGACGCCCCTCGGCGTCGGTGTTGATCACCTCTACCGTCTGGCCGGACATGGTGGTGACGATGTCGCCGGGACGCTGGGCGTTCCCGTCTGGCATGTTCTCGACCAGGCCCAGGATGCCCACAGCGTTCACCTTGGCCTTGCGTGAAGCCAGCGCGTACATCGCCCCGGTCACGGCGGCGGCGCCGGCCATGTCGATGATCATCTCCTCCATGTGATCCGCCGGCTTGAGGCTGATGCCCCCGGTGTCGAAGCAGACACCCTTGCCGACGAAGGCGACGGGCGCCGATTTTGGATCGCTTGAGCCTCGCCATTGAATGACGGCGAGCTGGCTCTCGCGCGCGCTGCCCTGACCGACTCCCAGCAGCGCGCCCATACCCAGCGCCTTCATCTCGCGCTCGCCGAGGATTTCGATGAGCAGGCCTGAGTGAGACAACTCTTTCACACGCCGGGCGAATTCCGCCGGATAGAGGACGTTCGATGGTTCGGACACCAGGTCGCGGGCAAAACAGACCGCCTCGGCCAACCCGGTCAGCGCCTCATAGGCGCGCGCCGACTCCGCCGGCTCGTCAGCTATGATCTTCACCGTCTCTACGAATTGCCGCTGCTCGGCGGTCTGATTAGTCCGGTATTTATCGAAGCGGTATGAGGCGAGGCGTATTCCAAACGCCGCTTGCGTCGCGACATCCGGCGAACTCCCGCGCAGATCAATCACCAACCCGCTCGCGCCCCCGGCCCTCACCGCGTTGTAGGCGTGCGCAGCGACAAGCTCCGCAACGGCCGGGCTCCAAGACTCGTTCGGCCCGGCGCCGACCACCAGCAGACCATCGGCGTCCAGGCCGTCCGGAGTCATGAGGCTCACACGCTCGCCTACGCTTCCCCTGAATCGACCGCGGCCCAACAGGGCGGCGATCTTGCCGGACAACTGTCCGTCAAGGGCGAGCAAGGCCGGCGAAAAATGGTCCCCCTCAAACGCCAGCAGGGCCAGAACGCCACCTTCTCCAACGAGGGCGCCCTCACCTACAAACTCGATCTTCATGACGGCCTCCACGATGCGGACGAGGGTACAAAAACAAACGGCGGCTTTTGAGGCGCGCGAACCGGATCGCCAGCGCCGACCGCCTTCTAGATGACGCCGCGAGCCGCCAGCAGGCGGATCACTTCGTCATGAGGCAAGGCGTGAATGACTCGGTCATCCGCCCCGGTCATGGTCTCGTTCGCCACCAGAGCGTTCAGGATCGCCTCGTCGACGCTTTGAATCGTGGCGGCGAAGAAGGGATTGAGCTCCGGGTCGGGGACAAAGCTGGTGTTCAACAACGTCGGCGTTTCCGCGAACGCCTGCGCGTTCGCGGTGGAGAAGGCCAGGAAGATGTCGCCCGAACCATGGCCACTGATGGCGCCGCTGCGGCCAAGGCCAAGAGTCGCCCTCCGGGCCAGCCGGCTCAGCTGGTGTGGCAGCAGCGGCGCGTCGGTGCCGACGATCGCGATGATCGAGCCAGCTTCAACCCCGCCCCGAGCGTCCGGATGCCAGTCCTTGAGCGCGCGTCCCACCGGCACGCCGGAGATCACCAGCTGCTCGCGCTGGCCGAAATTGGCCTGAACGAAAGCGGCAACGGTATAGCTGGCGCCATCGAAACTCACCCGCCGGGACGCCGTGCCCGAGCCGCCCTTGAAGCCGTAGGCGATCATGCCCGTGCCGCCACCGACGCTGCCCTCCTCGATCGGCCCCCCGGCCGCATTATCCAGCGCGGCGAATACGTCCGCATCGGTGACGTGGAAGCCGTTGATGTCGTTCAGCCAGCCGTCGTAGGTCTCGCCAGCGACCGGCAGGCTCCAGTGGCCGGCGCGATTGAAGCGTTTGACCATCCATCGGATCGAGGCGTCGTGAGCCGTGCCAACAGAGTGGGTGTTGGTGATCGTGATCGGCCCTTCGCAGCGGCCGACTTCGGCGACCCAATGCGCGCCGGTAAGTTCGCCGCAGCCATTCTGGCTGAACATGCCGGCATATGCGCCCACATGAACCTGATCGCGGCCCCGCGGAAGGATGGCGGTAACGCCGGTACGAACTGGTCCCTGGCCGGCCACGCATTTGCCAGCGCCCCGGATCAAGGTCTGATAGCCGACCTCGACACCGGCGATATCCGTGATCGCGTTGAGGGGACCAGGCTCGCCGTCGAACTCGATCGGCAAACCCCGCGCGCGGATCTTTCCTGACGGCGTCTTCAGCAAAGGACCTCCTTGATCGATCTCGCCAGCACCTCGGCCATCTGATCGATCTCGGCCTCCTTCGCAACGAAGGCGGGACCCAGGCAGATGATGTCGCGCGCCACGCCTGTGCCCCCAGGGTAGAAGAAGACGCCGTGCTCGAGGCCCTGGGAGACGACCCGAGTGGTCACCCGTTCTTCCGGCTCGAACTGGATCAGGGTTTCACGGTCCCGCACAAGTTCAATGGCCTGAAGCAGGCCTCGCCCTCGAATTTCCGCCACGTTCGGATGATCGCCGAGCTGAGCGTGTAGTGCGTCGGAAAGGCGCGCACCGAGCACTTTCGCACGCTCGACCAAACTCTCGCGTTGCAGGATATCCAGCACCACGTCGGCAGCGGCGCAGGCGGAGGGCAGCGCGCCGAAGGTATGGAACATCACATCGAGGCCGCCGGTCTGGATCGGCTCAGCGACGTGGGGCGCTGCAAACACCCCGCAAATGGCCGCGTATCCGCCCGCCAAGCCCTTGCCTCCCACCAGGATATCCGCTCGCAGGTTCCAGTGATCGACGGCGAACTTCTCGCCCGTACGGCCAAAGCCCGTCATCACCTCATCGACGATCAGCAATATACCGTATTCGTCGCATAGGGAGCGAACCCCGGCGATGTAGTCATCCGGCGGGACGATCGCGCCACCGCTGGAGCCGACAATGGGCTCCAGGACGAAGGCGGCTATGGTGTCGGGGCCTTCCGCCTCGATCAGCGCGCGTGTTCCTTGCAGATAGTAGGCGCCCGTATCGGGATGATGGCGTCCCAATGGACTTCGGAGGGGATGCGGCGTCGGTGCGCTCGGATGCGCGCGCAGAAACCCCTCAAGCCCGCGCTTCCTGGCCCGGTGTCCGGAAAGTCCAGCCATGGCGATCGTGGTGCCATGATAGGAAAGCTCGCGCGAAACGATCTTGGTGCGCTGAACCTGCCCAAGCCCGGCGAAGTGAAGCAAGGCGATCTTAACCGCAGCTTCTACCCCCTCCGAACCACCACTGGTGATGTGGACATGGTGGAGGTCACCCGGCAGCCAATGCGCCCGCAGCCTTTCCACCAGAGCCTCGCGCTGGGGGGTGCGCCAGATCGGCACGACATAAGAGGGCCCCGCCGCGTTCTCAGCCATGGCGCGGGCCACTTCAGCGCGACCGTGCCCGACGTTGGCGACGATCGCCCCGCCGGCGGCGTCAAGAATCCGCCGGCCGTCATCGGCGATCAGCCAAGCTCCATCACCATCGACAATCCGCAAGGACCGCGAGGGCAGGAAGGGCCAATCGCGGGGATGGCGGCCGGCTTCAGACGTGCTCATGCTAAAGCTTGGCGTCCAATGTCAGGCCAACGGTGACTGGCCGTTGCCGGATGGCGACCGACTGACCAAGCGCCGAAAGGGCGGCGATCTTGCCATCGCCATCAAGCGCGTTGTCGACGAACACCGTCGCGGCGTAGCGGCTCCATTTGACGCCACCACGCAGGTTTAAGGCCCAATAGTCGCCATAGGTCAGCGAGGTGGCGTTCTGCAGATTGGAATACTCCAGTCCGGTCCAGCGCGCATCGACCCGGCCGAACAGGCTGACGTCTCCCGCCAGCGGATGGGTGTATTCGGTGAACAGCACCACAGTCTCCGGCGCCGACCCGGGCAGTTGATCATTCTTGGTCGCCGCCGTGGTCGGGCTGACGCTGACAAGGTGAGCGTCGTTCAAGCTGAGCGAGAGCCCCATCTCCAAGGGCTGGATCGGGCGCGCGCGCACTTCCAACTCGGCGCCTTCGATATGCGCCACGCCGGCATTGCCGATGTAGTTGATGCCCGACGGAACCGTCAGCTCGTTCAATTGGATGTTGCTCCAATCGATGTAGTAGATGTCGGCGTTGACCAGCAGCCGGCCATCCAGGAAGGTGCTTTTCTCGCCGAGTTCATAGTTCCACAGACTGTCTGGCCTGGACGAGCCCGGAATCACCTGGTGCGATATCGGGTCCACAGCGGCCGGGTTCGACTGGCCAATTCGATACCCTTCCGCCGCCTGCGCATAGACCAAGGAGGTCGGCGAGAGCCGGTAGCTCAGGTTGAATTTGGGCGTGGCTGACGATTCGTTGTCCTGGCTTATCGCCGAACTCGGGGCCTCCAGCGTGCCGCCAATCGTTTGGTTCTTGGACAGCTCATCCTTGAAGACGCGCAGGCCCACCGTGGCGGTGAGCTGTGGGAGGATGTCGTAGGAGACCTCGCCGAAGACCGCCTCTTCCTGGACTTGATCTTTGTCGCTGGACAGCGACACGACGTCCGAGCTGGTGTGGAACAGGGTGCCGGAGCCCGGAACGACGATCGGTTCAAGCGTGGATTTGTTGTTGTCGCTGTAATATCCGCCGATGAGCCACCTGAACCGGTCGGTGTCCGCAGACGCCAGCCGCAGCTCTTGCGAGAAGGTGCGCGACGGGCCCAGGTCGTTCACCGGCGACGGGATGGCCACGCCGAGCAGCGCCTTCACGTCCGCGCTGAAGTCCGCCTGAACATTCTCATATTGATCGTCGTAGGTCGTGATCGACGTCAGGCTCGCCCAGTGCAGATCGTAGACCCCCGAGATGCTGTAGATGGTCGCGCGGTCGTAGTCGGCGTTGGTGATCAAGCCGTTCCACTTGTACTGGGTATTGTTGTAGTAGCTCCAGTCGGCGTCGTGGGGCCGCTCGCTGTTCCACAGCACTGAGCCGACAATCGTGAAATCCGTCGTCGGCGTGAATTTCAGTTCAGCGCGACCGCCCTCCGTCACCGCGTGGTTCACATCGCTTTCGTTGCGCGCGGTATTATCAACCCAGCCGGCCTGCTGGTCATAGTAGCCGACGACGCGCAGGCCGAGCTTGTCCTGCACGAGGGGCAGGTTGACCATGGCGTTGATATTGTAGTTCAGGCCACCGTCCTGGGTGCCGGAGACGGTGTCCTCGGTTTCGGCCTCGTAATGGTTGAGGTTCGGCTTGTTGGTGATCATGCGGATCGCACCCCCGATCGAGCCTGACCCGAACAGCGTGCCTTGCGGCCCCTCGAGAACCTCCACGCGATTGATGTCGAACAGGTTGTTGACGGCCGTGATCTTGGGCGAATTGGGGTCGAGGACGGCGATATCATCGACGTAGACCGCGACCGGCGATTGCGTGCCGCCCACATAGGTGGCCGTATTCACACCTCGGATGGTATAGGCGCCAGCGCCGGTCCCGTTGGAGGTATAGCTCACACCAGGGACAAAGTTGATCGCATCCTCGATCGTCTGGGCGCCACGATCCTTCAAATCCGTCTGGGCAAGGGCCGTCACGGAAAATGGCACCCGCTGGACGTTCTGCGCGCGCTTGGTCGCGGTGACGACAACCTCGCCAACCACCGTGTTTGCGGCCGGCCCAGCACCTGAGGCCGCCGTGGACTGCGCATGCACAACGCCTGCTCCGGCCAACAGCACGCCCTGAGCCAATAGGATCGTTCTGAGGCTCCGCTTCAAACCGTTCTTGGTCATGACACCTTTTCCCCGCGCCGCGTCACGGCCACCCCGTGCGACAGGAGAACGTTGCCTCGCATTAGCGATTTTGTCAAATCCTGACAGAACGCCATAATGCGCCCCAGCACGACGACCTGTCCGCACCCTCCTTGGCCACCCCTTCGACGATGCGGTTGAGCGGAGCTGAATTATCCGCGCCGACGGGCGTCAGGGCCATGAAACCGGTTCGCGGGATCCGGATATGCGGCGTCATGGAAGGGGTCATCGCTCTGGCCGTCGGCCATCACTTCAGGATTAGCGAATTGGATGCGCGGCCTTCCTGCGTGAAAGCGGACGTCCGGAACGACAACTATGAATCATATTGCGCCGTCGTCGCGGCACGAAGATTCTGCCATCCAACATGCGTCGGCATTATCCCGGCTCACCGGAGTCAGGCCGAAGCCGCGTGCAGCACCGTCCAAGAGCGTTCACTGGAAGCCAAGTGTTTTGGGAATAATCCTGGGGGTATCTGAAGAGTTCAGATTCCATATTATCTAGACATTTCAAATCTCTAAATTGATCCGACCGGTTCTGTAAGCGCACCACGCGACGACATAGGCCGACGTATCAGCGCGACATTAGCGCCATCATACGAACCCCAAAATCCGGCGCGGCCACTCTTGGCCAGCGCATGGCCGCTGCGCTCGGCTCCTTATGCACAATCGCTCGACGGCGCCGAGCACTCCTGGGACTGGTGAAACTTTTCCGGTTTTCGCGCTACTGCGGCGCGTTTTGACGCTTGTTTGACGTTTCGCGGACGCTCGAGGGGACGGTGGCCGATCATTGATGGCGATGCAGACCGGGTGGCGAGCCAAGCAAACCACCGGGCGGCATTCAACAACCAAGCCAATGGAAACTTCGTCATGACCTTCAAGATCACCGCCATCGCCCTGAGCTCCGTCCTCGCCCTGGGCTTCGCCTCTTGCGGCCAGCCCGCGTTCGCCCAATCCACCGACAGCGGCGTCTCGGTGTCCACCAGCGACATCAATGTCTCGACCGCCGCCGGCGCCAGGACCCTGCTTCATCGCATCCACACCGCCGCGGACGCCTATTGCGGTGGTCAAAGCCACGTCCCGCTCGACCAGCTGCGCACCTATGAAGCCTGCGTGAGCGACGCCGTCGACACCACGGTTGCTCGCCTGAACGTGCCGGCCCTGACGGCGATGAACAGCGGCCAACCTCAATCGGCCCCGACGGATCTGGCCAGCGCGCGATAGGGCGGGAACGACACGATCCAAGCCGCCCGGCAGAAGCGATTGGCTTCAGGCCGGGCGCTCAGGATGTCGGGTCGAACCGAAGCTTCAGTCATGAACAGTCAAATCGTACGCATCGGGCGCCGAGGACTATCGGCGCCCGATCGCTTTGATCGCGTGTGGCGCAACGGGCCGCAGCTTCCACCGTCGATGGCGCGTCATCCCCGACCGCGCTATCGTTGCGCGGACGTGGATGGGGCCGCCGAAGGATGTTGGACAAGACCGCTCAGGACAGCCGGGCCGTGCTCGGGCTTATTGGCGGGTTCAAGCTGTCCACAGCCGAAGGCGCGCCGGTCGAGATTTCCAACCGCCGCGCCCGGGGGCTGCTCGCCTATGTCCACCTGGCCCCCGACCAGACCGCGGTCCGGGAAAAGCTCGGCGGCCTGCTCTGGAGCGACCGGGCCGAGGCGCAGGCGCGAGCCAGCCTGCGGCAATGCCTGTTCGATCTTCGCGACACCCTTTCGACCTTTGGGTTGGACGTCCTGGACGTTGGCCGGGAGCGAATCGTGGCGCCCGCGCGGAAACTGAACTCAGACGTCGCGCAGCTCGAACGCGCCCTGGCCGGCCAGGACCCAGCGTCGATCGCGGCCCTGCCTGGCCTTATGGCCGGCGGAAGGCTCCTCGATGGACTGGAATTGGGCGGCCTGTTCCAGGACTGGCTCGATCAGGCGCGGGCCCAGTTCGAACAGGCGCTGGCGATCAGCGTCCAAAGCCTGCTCGCCAAGCTCGAACAGCAGGGGCGGTGGTCCGAGGTCCACACTGTGGCCGACGGCTTTCTGCAACGCGACCCCCTGCACGAGGCCGTGGTCGCCGCCGCTATCCGCGCCGATATCGCCACGGGCAACCCAGCCTCCGCCCATCGTCGCTTCCAGGCTTTAAAGGCCGCCTTCGCAAAGGAATTCGGCGCGACGCCGGGCGGGGCCGTTCAGGATGCGATCGGCTCGGCGTCCGCCTCACAAGCGGTAACCGCACCCACGGCGGCGGTCGAGGCGGGTGAATCCCTGAAGCCGGTGCTGGCGGTCCTGGCCTTCGACAACCTCTCCGGCGACGCCGAGATGGACTTCTTCTCCGACGGGGTGTCGGAGGAAATCCTGCAGACCGTGTCGCGCACCTCGGACCTGAAGGTGATCGCCCGATCCTCAAGCTTCCAGTTCCGGGGAACTGCTAAGGTCGCCTCGCACATCGTCACCCAGCTGAAGGCCACCCATCTACTGGACGGATCGGTCCGGCGAAGCGGATCGCGGGTGCGGATATCGGCGCAGCTCGTGGCCTGTTCGACCCAGACCACCCTGTGGTCCGACCGCTTCGACCGCGAGCTTACCGACGTCTTCGCGCTGCAGGACGAGATCGCCGAGGCGGTCTCGGCCGCGCTGAAGGTCGCGTTCGCCCCGTCCGCCTCGATCGAGCCGGTGGATCCGATCGCCTATGAGCTCTATCTGCGCGCCCGCGCCATGGATGTGGAGCATCGCGACTCGTCCAACCGCATCGCCCTGCTGGAGGAGGCGGTTGCGCGCGCGCCGCGCTTTGCGGCCGCCTGGGCCTCCTTGTGCCAGGCCCGCGTCGCGCAACTGCGGCATGGCGAGCGTCCAAAGCCGTTCGAGGCGCTCAAGGCGGACGTGCTGAATGCCGCCGAGACCGCCCTGGCCATCGAGCCGAACTCCGGCCTGACCTACGCCTCGCTGAGCCGGCTGGAGCCCTGGGGCGCCTATGCCAAGCGCGAAGCGCTGCTGGAGAAGGCTGTGACGGTGGCGCCGGAAGACGTGACCTCGCTTGCGCTGGCGGGGGCGTTTTATAACCACGTCGGCCGCATCCAGGACGCTCTGGTCTGCCTGCGCCGGGCCTATGAGCTCGACCCGCTCTATCCGCTGAGCGCCGACAACTACGGCGCCGTGCTGGGCTCGGCCGATCATCCCGACGGTCCTGCCTACTACGAGTCCTGGCGGCTGCGCTGGCCCGGCCATATGACCTTCACGCTCGGGCCGATGAACCTGGCCATGTTCCAGGGCGATTGGGCGCGTTACGAGGCGCTGCGCCCCGCGGCGCTGGCGGCGGCGGAGACGGACCTCAGCGTCCGCGCGACCCTGTCCATCGGCGATGCGCTCCGCGACAATGATCCGACCTTGCGGCCAAAGCTGGCCCGGCGTCTGGAGCGTATGATCGACGAGACCGGCGCGGCGCCGTTGCACATGCTGGTCACCCTCTCCGCCCTCGGCATGGTGGACCAGGTGTTCGCGGCCGTGGACCGCTCCTCCTACGCCTTCATGTTTCAGGAAGACGGGATGGAGCCGGCCAGCGTCTACAACCCCGGCATCATCTTCGACCGGCACTTCAGCGCCGATATGATGGCCGACGTGCGTTTCGTCGGCCTGTGCGCCAAACTCGGTCTGTGTGACTACTGGGCGGCCGGCGGCGCCTGGCCTGACTGCGCCAGCGCGCTGGACCTGCCCTACGATTTCAAGGCTGAAGCGCTGCGGCTGGCCAGCGCTGGCTAGTCCGCGTCCTAAAGCAGGTCGAAACTCGGTAAGTCTGCCCAATCAACCCCTTTCCCTCGCCCTTGTGGCGAGGGCCCGCTGGACTCGAACGGTAAGAAGTTGGGCGCGGCGGCGCAGTCTGCGTTCCTATTGTTTGGCCTCGGCGCTCAATGGACCCTCGCCATAGGGGCGAGGGAACGGTGAAGGCCGGCGCATCTGGAAGAGCAGTGTTGGGTCAGCGCCGGAGGATCGATTCAGCGCCGCGCCCTATTCGCCGATGATCTTCAGGTACTCCACAAGCGCCAGGCGCTGATGCTCCGACAGGGCGGCGTTGTTATAGTCATGGCCCTGATTGGAGTTGCCTTGGACTGGCGAGCCGTCGGCGCCCTTAACCTGAAACACGAAGGGATTGTCCGCCGCCGCCGCGGTGACGAAGCCCACATGTTGCGGGTCGAACCGGCGCGTGCCGAGATTGAAGCTCGTCGGCCGTTGCGCGGGCGGCAGGAGCAGGTCGTAAAGGGTGGCGACCGCGCCATTGTGCAGATAGGGCGCCGTCGCCCAGACCCCGTCGAGCGGCCGGGCCTTGTAGGCCAACGCCTGATAGTTGGACGAGGCCGCTTCCTGATTGCATCGCACGAGCGCCGGGTTCGGCTCAGATTTCGTGGTCGTCGCCGACAAGGCCAGGGTTGATGTGAGACGGTGGGCGGTCTGGGGGGGAGGCAGGATGCCGAGGAAGCTTTCCACCCCCGCCATGGCCAGCTTCGGCCAGTCGTTCTTCATCACCTGCATGATCAGGGTGCGCAGCATGGTCGCGCCGGGCGCGGTGGCGCCCAGGTTGGGCTGGCCGGCCATGCCGGTGGAGACGCCGGCCAGGGCGCCGGTGTTCATCTGGTAGAGGGCGGCGTTGCAGGCCATCCACGGGTCGGTGTCCACCATGGTCTGGCCCGACGCTTGTGGCTTGAAATAGCTCATCACCTCGATGGGCTGACCATTCGGCCGGGTTCGGGTGGTGAGGTCGTCGCGCTTCAGCTCCATGTGGCAGGCGGCGCAGTCCTTCGCGAACAGGGTCTTTCCCTCAGCCGCCAAGGCGTCGTCGATCGGGAAGACATCGCGCGGCCATTTCGGCGGCTTCAGCCGCATCAGCTGCTGTTCGATCGCGACGAGGTTGTTCACCTGGATGCTCGAATGACCGCCTGGCGCCAGGCTGACGTCGCCGAACACGCCGGTGACCTCGCCGAAGTTACGGCCCAGCGCGCCGAGGTCGAAGGTCCTGCCGCCGCTGAACAGCTGGGGCGCGTTCAGCGCGATGCCGTTCCACTGCACCCGGCTCTGCTGCGAGGTGTTCCAGAGGAAGGGATAGCTCACCGGCGCGCTCGGCTCGTTGGCCGTCGGATCATTGGGCGAGGCGATCAGCGAGACCTTGTTGAAGATGTATCCCACCGCGTCGAGCCGTCCATAGCCGTAGCGCATGTGGGTGGCGTTCATGCCGGCGATCTTGGTCTGGTAGGCGACCAGCTGGTTCAGCACGCCGTGCAGCCGGTCTTTGTCGGCGGCGCTCGCCTGGGCGCCCAGGACGCGGCCCGCGAACCTGTCGAACTTCGCGGGATCGCTGCTGGTCTGCGCCAGCGACTGATTGATCGCACCGATGAAGCCCTGGAAGTCGGCCAGGGTCGGGCCGCCCTGGATGCGGAAGCTCTTGGCGCCGGCGTGGATTTCGCTGGTGTGGCAGGCCGCGCAGGTCAGGCCCATCCAGGGTTCGGTCGGCTTCTGCCCGGACTTCCAGACCAGGTTGGTGTGGGCAAGGCCGGTGGCGTCTTCGTCATCGATGGCGAACCCGACCGGCAGGTCGTGCGGCTGGGTGAGATAACCGAAGCTGGCCAGGTATGTGTCGTCATCGAACAGAGCCTGGCTGTTCGGCTGCTCGAGCGCCTTGAACCAGGCCAGCGGCATCAGGCGAGAGCCCTGATAGGCGGCGTACCAGCGCTTGACGTCGCTGACGCTCCAGTTCTGGCTGAGGTCGGTGCCCGGCCGCAAATCGCCGGCAAGCCCGGCGATCCAGCGCCAACCCAAGGCGCCGGCGATCAGCACCAGGGCGACCGCGATGGCCAGCTGAAATCGACTGAACTTCATGATCGCCCCCGCCGCCGATACAACTCAATGTTCGCTTGCGGACGCCCGGCAAGTCAACCAGAGTGGCGCCCCTACGGGGGGTGGGCGCATGTCGAACATCGCGGGCAAAGCCTATGGCATGAACGTGCTCACGCCCGTGCCGCCCTGGCTCACCTGGCTGCAGGTGGCGATCTTCATGACGGTCCGTGCGCTGCCGTCGCAGCTGCGCGGCCTGCTTGGATTGAAGCTGATCTATTTCGCCCGCTGGGTGGTGATCCGACGCAACCAATGGCCCGATCTCGGCCAGGGCAGGCAGACGCTCAGCAACGACTATGTGCTGTTCATCTCCAATTTCAACGGCACCTGGGACCAGTATATCGACGCCTTCGCCGATGGCCTGCCGACCGGGCTGGACCTGCTCTGGTACGCCAGCACCAAATATCCGCACTCGATCCCGATCTCGACCTTCAAGGACTACATCAGCGCCAACCAGTTCGACACCGGCTACTACTATGTCGCCACGCCTGGCTCGGCGCAGCGGGACATCAAGGCCGCGCTGCGGGTCCGCGCCGAACTGATCAACCTCGCCGACCAGTATGCGAGCCTCGGTCCCAAGGATTTCGCCATCGCCTACAAGGCCGCCCTCGGCCGCCTGGCCAATTCGCTGGCCTCGCCCGGATTCGCGCCGGTCGCCTCCCTGGCGACGCAAAACGCCGACGTCGCGCGGCGCGCCTTCATCGATGACCTGATGGCCTCAAGGGAGCCTCAGCATGCCCAACCGTGACGGCGGCCACTATTTCCTGACCGTGCTGGCGCCCGTGCGCACGGACACCATGATCGATCCCGTCGTCGGTCGCACCCGCTCCCATGCCCATCTCCTGGCGCAGAAGCTGGCCCTGCTGGCCACCGGGCCGCAGACGGCCGCGTCTCCGCCGGACGGTTGGGTCTCGCCCTTCTCGCGCAACACCATGAACCACACCGCCCGGTTCGCCATGATCGGCGGGCCCAATTTCAATGGCCGGTTTTCCGGCGACGCGCTCGTCTCCCTACTGCGGGGGATCAATCCCCTGGTCCCCCAGCCCGTCGACGAGCTGACGAGCCCCTATCTGCTGTTCGCCGCCGACGTGGACGCCCAGCAGGGTGGCGAAGAAGCGGCGCTGGCGGCCTATGCCGCCATCCTTTGGCAGACCATGCAGCCGGACCTGGCGCAGATCTTCCAGCACTGCGTCGGCTTCTCCGAGGCCGACGGCGCCACAGGCTTCCTCGCCTATCTCAAAGCCTGCCAGGTCGAGACCACGCTGCCATTCAACGACTACTGGGCCGACGGCATGGCCCTGCCGGACACTCAGTTGCCGCTAGGCCCGCTGAAGGTGAGCGGCGTGGTGGCGATCGCCGGCGCGGCCGTCTGGCTCGTGGCGATCATCGCCAACGGACTGGTCACGGTCACGGGCGCCAAGGGTTGGTTCGCCCAACAGATCGGCCTGGTCGCCGGATGGGGCGTCTTCGTCCTGCCGGCCTTGTTCGGCGTCGCGGCGCTGGCGGTCTGGGGCGTCTATGCCTGGATCATGAGGACGGGCGCGAAGCCCTTCCCCACCGCGCCGGCCTCCGACCTGCCATCCATCCTCAAGGGGCTGTTCCTGCAACAGGCCTTCACCCGCTTCGCCATCGAGGCTCAGGGGCTGGACGACGATGCGCTGCACGCGCGCTTCGGCGCCTTTCTGGGTGCGGTGAAGCCAAAGGCGTCCGCGCCGGCCCTCGCGCCAGGCGAATGCCAGGCGCCGGTGGTGGAGTGGGTCCGATGAGCCGCCTGGACCTCGCCGACATTCAAGGCAACATCAACCGCCCCTACGGCCGGTTCGGCTTTCCCTATTCGCGGCACCTGTTCTTCGTCGTCCACGACGCGCACGCGGGGCGCCGGTTCGTCCAGGCGATCCGCCCCCGCATCACCACCGCCGAGCCCTGGGATCAGACCGAGACGGCGGACGGCCACAGCATCGTCAAGAAGCCGCCGATCACGCTCAACATCGGCTTCACCTATGCCGGCCTGGAGGCGCTGGGCCTGCCAACGCGCACCCTGCGCATGCTGCCCGACGAGTTCATCGACGGTATGGGACGCCGGGCGGCGATCCTTGGCGATGTGGGCGCGAGCGCGCCCGAGCAGTGGGAGACCGCCTGGCGCGGCGAGACCCAGACGGCGCACATCTGGGTGTCCCTAAACGCCGGCGCGCTGCGGACCGGCGAGGCCCTGCCCGAGCTGCAGCAATGGACCGACTGGCTGATCGGCCTGACCGCGCCCGGCGCCGTGACCCTGCTAGCGGGCCACACCGCCGACGGCGTACAGCAATGGCAGGACAGCGCGGCGATCATGCTGGAGCAGCCAGGCGGCGACAAGCTGCCCTGCCCCAAGGAGCATTTCGGCTTCACCGACGGCATCAGCGATCCGGTGTTCCAGGGCCAGTTTGCGCCCGAGGCGGAGGCCCTGGCGGTGATCGGCGGAGGCAAGATCGCGGCGGGGACCTACAACGAGGCAAAGAGCTGGTCGGCCCTGGAAACCGGCGAATTCATCCTCGGCCACGCCGACGAAGGCCAGGAACTGCCCGTCACCACCGAGCCGCAATCCTTCGCCCGCAACGGTTCCTTCGTCGCCTGGCGCAAGCTCCGCGAGGAGGTCGATGTCCTCGAGGCCTATGTGGCCCAAGCCGCCAAGCTCTGGATGCAGGTGCAAGGAACCACCGACGGCGAGGAGGCCGAGGAGACGGTCCGCGCCAAGATGGTCGGGCGCTGGCGCTCGGGCCTTCCCCTGTTGGCCGCGCCGACCTGGGCCGACCATCAGCGAGTGATGGCCGAATATGCCGACTGCATCGAGATGTCGTTACGCAAACCCCGCGACGATCATGAACGCCAGCGGCTGGCCCAGTTCGATCGCCTGCTGACCGGTTTCCGCTATGGCGACGACCTGGACGGCGCCAAATGCCCCTTCGGCGCCCACATCCGCCGGGGCAACCCGCGCGACATGCTTGATCCGCTGATCAGCGCGACGCAGGGCTCGAGCGCCCTGACCAACCGGCGGCGAATCCTGCGGCGCGGCATGCCCTACGTCGATCCCACCGGCGAAAAGGGCGTGGTCTTCATGGCGGTCTGCGCCAGCCTGTTTCGCCAGTTCGAGTTCATCCAGCAGCAGTGGATCAGCTACGGCCTGGATTTCGAGGGCGGCAACGACACCTGTCCGCTGCTGGGCAATCGCGCCCAGTCGGACAAGCACGTCGTTCCCGCCGGCGAGGCGGGGCCCAACGCCTTCATCGCCGCCGGCCTGCCGCAGTTCGTCACCACCCGCGGCGGCGACTACTTCTTCCTGCCCAGCATGACGGGGATCCAGATGATCGCCATGAGCTCTATCGACCCCACCTGAGCTGGAGCCTGCCATGAACACAGCCTTGATATCGCGGGTGCTGATCGGCCTGGCCGCCGCCGCCCTGTTGATCGACGCCAGCCTGCACTGGATCCTGTTCGGCCAAAGCGCCCTGAAGGCCATCAGCGCCTCCAACCTGCCGGCCGCCCTGCTGTCCGACTTCAAGGTCCTGTGGGTCGCCGACGTGACGACGCTCATTTCCCTGGCCGCGGCCTTCGCCTGGGCGGCGATAGCGCCCGCCTCCATCTCGGCCGGGATCGTGCTGGTGCTGTCGGTCATCCCAGGCGCGCTGGGCGTGCTTTGCTTCGCCTTCGGCGCCCCCAGCTATGCCGGCTTCAACATGCTGGCCGCCGCCGCGCTTGCGGCTGTCGGCGCGGTGGTCAAGGCGCGCGCGCCGGCGGGGTCGATCTCGTAGCCTCTCTTCCACAGCTCACTGCGGGCCCATCACCGCGGTGATGAAATTATCGTAGCTGGTCAGCACCTTGGGGTCTTCGGTGGCGATCTGGATCACCTGGCCCGGGATCAGCTTCAGATGCTCCTGCATGGCGTCCGCGCCGACGCCGGTGGCGCGGCCGAAGTCGCGGAAAATGGCGAAGGCGTCGCGCTCGAACCTGGCCTTGTCCACCTTGTCCGGCCCATTGGCGAAGGCCGCCACCGTCAGTTGGTAGAAGGCATGGATATGCGGGTCTTTGATCCAGGCCTGCTGGTCGCCCTGCATGTTGGCGCTCGGGGGCTGGGATGCCGGCGCGGGATCGGCGGCCAGGGCGGCGGCGGGCAGGGCCAGTGCCAAGGCTGTGGCGGCAAATAGCCGGCGAAGGGTTCGGGACGTCATCAGGCAGCTCCGTGGATCGAAATCTGTTTCACAGCCTAGCCATTGCGCTCGCGCCGATCCCGGACTTGTGGCCTTATCTGTCCGAAACCGGACGGGAGCTTCGCCTTGGCTGTCACTGAAATCCGCTCGAGCCGTCCCGCCACCGACCGGCGCATCCAACGCACCCGCGCGGCGCTGATCGACGCCTTCCGCGATCTGGTGCTGGAGCATGGGTATGACGCCATCACCCCGACCCGCCTGGCCGCCGCGGCCAATGTCGGCCGCTCGACCTTCTATGAGCATTTCGCCAGCGTCGATGAGGTGCTGGGCGTCAGCATGGGCGGGCTGTTTGGGCCCATGGTGGGCTGGACCCTGTCGCCGAACATGGACCCGCGCATGGTCGAGATCGTCCAGCATTTCTGGGAGAACCGAAAGATCGGCAGGGCCATGCTCGCCGGCGGGTCGCGTCCAGTGGTGCTCAGCATCCTGACCGAACGGTTCGAGGCCGGGCTGGCGGATTTGCAGGTGGTGTCGCCCGACGCCTCGCCCAAACTCGCGGCCGCCTATCTGGCCGCCGGCACGCTGGCGGTCCTGGAAACCTGGCTCGCCGGCCGCGCGCCCGGCTCAGCCGTGCAGGTCGCCACCGCCCTGCACGCGGCGGGCTATGCCGCCGCCCGGGCGTGGACCGAGGGGCCGGCGATCAAACGATCGGCTGGGTAGGTTCGACGGAGCGCGGCGCGATTACGCCCGAGCGGTGCACCGCCAGCAGGCTGACGCCGGCGATGATCAGGTCGATGCCGATGATCACCCCCACCAGGATGGCCGATCCGGCGCCGGCGAGGATCAGGATCAGCACACCCAGCAGGATATCCACCACGCCGGCGCCCAGCACCCAATGCCAACGGGCGGAGTCGCGCTTGCGCTGGTCAAGGCCCAGCGCCACCAGCGCCACGCCGTCGATCAGCAGATAGGCCGCCACGATCAGGGTGATGGCCACGGCGGCGAACAGAGGGTGAAACGCCAACAGCAGGCCGGCGATGATCGCCACCACCGCCGAGGCGATGCTCCAACCCAGGTGGGCGTGCTCGCGCCCGGCGATCGCCGAGCCGATGCCCAGGACGCCGACCATGATCAGCAACCAGCCGAGGAAGACCCCGAACGCCAGGCCGGTGAAGAAGGGAAAGATGATCGCCAGCGCGCCGAGCACGATCAGGCCGATCGCCTCGATGGTCAGCCAATTCGATTTCGCCACGAGCGAGGGCATGGAAATCTCCAGTGAAGCTTCCCAGTCGAACGCCGTGGCGGCGAAACAGTTCAAACCGTCTCGGTGGCCCGCACATCCGCCATCGCCTGCGCGATCAGCTCGAAGGAGCGCAGGCGGTCCTGGTGATCGTAGATGTCCGAGACCACGATCAGCTCGTCGGCTCGGGTCTCGTCGATCAGGGCCTTAAGGCCGGCGCGAACGGTATCCGGCGCGCCGATGATCGAGCGAGACAGTCGCTGCATCGCCTGGGCCTTTTCCGAGGGCGTCCAATAGGTGTCGATGTCCTCGATCGGCGGCTGACTGAGGCCCCTGGTCCCACGCAGCAGGTTGACGAAGGACATCTGCTGGCTCGTGGCGAGGCGCTTCGCCGCCGCGTCGGTGTCCGCGGTGATGATGTTCAGCCCGACCGCCGCATAGGGCCGATCCAGCTGCACCGAGGGCTTGAAGCGGGCGCGATAGATGTTCAGCGCCGCGATCAGCATCTCCGGCGCGAAATGGGAGGCGAAGGCGAAGGGCAGGCCCAGCTCCGCCGCCAGCTGCGCGCCGTAGGTGCTGGAGCCGAGGATCCACAGCGGCACCTCGGTCCCCGCCGCCGGCACGGCCTGGACCGCCTGGTTCGGGCTTACGGGCCCCAGGAAGGCCTGCAGCTCCATCACGTCCTGCGGAAAATCCTCCTGGACCTGCAGGCTGCGCCGCAGAGCCCGGGCGGTGAGCTGGTCGGTGCCGGGCGCGCGGCCGAGGCCCAGATCGATCCGGCCGGGAAACAGCCGCTCCAGGGTGCCGAACTGTTCGGCGATGACGATGGGGGCGTGGTTGGGCAACATGATGCCGCCGGCGCCGACCCGGATGGTCTTGGTGCCCGCCGCGATATGGCCGATCACCACCGCCGTCGCCGCACTGGCGACACCGGCCATATTGTGATGCTCGGCGACCCAGAACCGGGTGTAACCCAATGCCTCGGCGTGCGCGGCCAGGTCGCGGGCGTTGTCCAGCGCCCCGCGCGCATCGGTGCCCTGGGTGACGCGCACCAGATCGAGGATCGAAAGCTTGGTCATGACGGCTCCTTGCCGCCGCTGATTTAGGCGCCCGGGTGCGCCGGCGCCAGCGAGGGCGCTACTCCCCCATCCCGTTCAGCCCCGTCAGGATCAGTCCCAGCACGATCAGGGTCGCGCCCAACAGCGACCCCACGGCCAGCAGCAGCATCCGCGCCAGGGTCCCGATCACGCTGGTCCGATAGACGCCGCGCATATGGATGAACAGATGCACCGGCGCGCCGATGATCATCACCAGGCCGGTCAGGCCGAAGGTGATCCCGCCGAGCAGTTCGTTGGCCGCGTACATCAGCCCGACAGCCGACAGGGAGTGCAGGCTGAAGATGGTGTGGTCGAAGACGTAGAAGTCCTTCTTGCCGACAAAGGCCAGGGTCAGCAGTCCCGCCGCCATCGGCAAGGTGAGGAAGGCGAACCGCTCGCTCCACTCCTCGAGCACCAGCTGGAACCGGGCTGGATCGTCCATCACTCTTTCGACGCGCTCCGTGCCCCAATTGCCCAGGCTGGCGAGGCCGCCGTTGCCCTTGAAGGTGACCTTCTCAAGCACAGCCTTGGTCTGGGCCCGCTCCTCTGGCGTCAGGTTCTTCAGCGTGTGGGTCTTGGTGGAAATGACTTTGCCGTGGTCGTCGGTGGTGATCGAGTGGGCGACGACCAACGAATGGCCGGTGATCGAGCCGGCGAGAAAGATCGCCACCAGCACCACCAGGAACAGTCGGAACGGCGGAATCTGCGGCGCGCGGTGACCTTCAAGGTAACGGATGGTCAGGCGCGCGGGATGGCGAAACAGGTCCGGCAGGTTGCTCCAGACCCGGCCGTCGAAATGCATCAGCCCCTCGAACACCTCGCCGATCAGCCGCCAGATCGAGCGGTGATAGTCTTCGGCGAGCTGGCCGCAGTTATGGCACCAGGGCCCTTGTAGCGGAGTCGCGCAGTTGGGGCAGGGCTCGCCCAGCGGCGCCGTATGCTCCTTCTTGCGGCGAAGGCGAAAAAACCCGCCCAGCGCATCGCCCGCAGCCGCCTCGAATTCCTGCGACACGTCCTTCGATGCCCCTGTCTACCCCGCTTGAGGATCACCATGGACAGGACGCCGCGTCCAGGCCCCTTCACCTCGGCTCGCCGACATGCTCATTTCACAGCCGATTTGTGGGGAGCTCGAACAATGATCAGACGACTAGCTGGCGCAGCCTTGGCCTTGGCGATGGCCCCGACGATTGCCTTGGCGCAGGACGCGCCCTACGGCCCGCTGCGCCCCGATCAGCAGACCTTCCTGGCGCTCTACAAGACCCTGGTCGAGACCAATACCGAATGGTCGGACGGCGATTGCACGGTGCTGGCGACCAAGATCGCCGGCCACCTGAAGGCTGCCGGCTTCCCGGACAGCGACGTCGCGGTCTTCTCCACGCCGGATCACCCCAAGGAGGGCGGCGTCACCGCCATCCTGCACGGGACCTCACCTACCGCCAAACCCATGCTCCTGCTCGGCCACCTGGACGTGGTCGAAGCCAAGCGCGCCGACTGGACCCGCGATCCCTTCACCCTGATCAACGAGAACGGCTACTTCTATGGCCGCGGCACGTCGGACATGAAGGTGATCGACGCGACCTGGATCGACGTCCTGTCGCGGTTCAAACAGGCCGGCTACCGGCCCAAGCGCACGATCAAGCTCGCCCTCACCTGCGGCGAGGAAACCAGCCAGGCCTTCAACGGCGCCAACTACCTGGCGCTTAACCATCCCGAACTTGTCCAGGCGGCGTTCGCTTTGAACGAGGGTGGCGGCGGGCGCACGGACGGCCACGGCAAGCTGCTGACCCAGACCCTCCAGGTCGGCGAGAAAAAATACCAGGACTTCCGCCTGGAGACGACCAACCCGGGCGGCCACTCGTCCATCCCGATCAAGGACAACGCCATCTATGAGCTGTCCGACGACCTGTTGAAGATCCGCGACTACGAGTTTCCGCTGCAGATGAACGAGACCACCCGCGCCTATTTCGCCAAGACCGGCGCGGCGCGCGGCGACGCCCTGGGCCAGGCGATGATCGCCCTGGCGAAAGACCCGGCCGACAAGGCCGCCGAGGCCGTGGTCAACACCGACCGGGCCTATCACAGCCTGCTGCGCACCACCTGCGTCGCCACCCGGCTGGATGGCGGCCACGCCAACAACGCCCTGCCGCAGCGGGCCGGCGCCAACATCAACTGCCGCATGTTCCCCGGCGAGACGACGGAGGCCACGCGCGCGGCCTTGCTCGCGGCGATCGGCGATCCGAAGGCCACCCTCACGGTTTCGCCGCCGAAAGAGCCCACCGCGGTCCCGCCGCCCCTGGACCCCAAGGTGATCGGCCCGGCGGAAAAGCTGGTGGCGAAATACTTCCCGGGCGTCCCGCTGATCCCGGGGATTTCGACGGGCGCCTCGGACGGCATCTACATCGAGCAGATCGGCGTGCCGGTCTATGGCGTGCCCGGCTTCTGGAGCGACCCGGACGGCAATGGCGTGCACGGCCTGAACGAGCGCAAGAGCGAACGGGCGGTGTTCGTGGGTCGCGACTTCCTGACCGAGCTGGTGAAAACCTACGCCGAGCAGGAGTAGGGGCTACTTCCGCACGAAGGCGCAGAGCTTGTTGCCGTCGGGATCGCGGACGTAGGCGGCGTAGAAGACCGGGTTCATGCCTTCGCGCACGCCGGGCGGGCCTTCGCAGGAGCCGCCTGTGCTCAGCGCCGAGGCGTAAAAGGCGTCCACCGCCGCCCGGTCTTCGGCCAGGAAGGCCAGCATGGCGCCATTGCCGTGGCTGGCTTCGGCCTTGTCGAAGGGGCGGGTGAGGAAGAACCAGCCATTCTCATGAGGGCGCTTGTAGCCGGTCCAGGTTGGGCTGGTGGTGTGGCGGCTCGCGCCCAGGGTCGCAAACACCGGATCGTAGAAGGCTGTGGCGCGGTCCATGTCGTTCACGCCGACAGTCGAATAGGCGAGCATCCTGGTCCTCCCGAACCTCGTTTAGCGGATGAGGTCTCAGGTTCGGAGCGCGCTGGCAAGGCTTAGCTATCCTTCTCCCCTTGCGGGAGAAGGAGAACTGAAACACGCCGCTGCGCCCCCCTTCACATCCTGCTTGGGCGCCGTAGGGTCAGGTTTGCGAAGATCAAACGAACAAGGACGCGCCGGCCAGATCGGACCAGGCGCGCCACGGAGGAGCGCGAAAAGATGGCCTGGAATTTTGGCGACATGCTGGACGTGGTTGCGGCCTCCATTCCGGGAGACGCACCGGCCTTCATCCATGGGAACCGCACCGTCACCTGGAGCGAGGCTGACCAAGCCTCCAACAATCTGGCGCGGGGCCTGATCGCCCGGGGCGCCAAGCCCGGCGACAAGCTGGCCATCTATATGCGTAACCGGCCGGAGTATCTGATCGCCCTGTCCGCCGCCTGGAAGGCGCGGATGACCCACGTCAACGTCAACTACCGCTACACGCCGGAAGAGGTCTGGTACATTTTCGACAATTCCGACGCCCAGACCGTGGTCTATGCGTCCGAATTCCGCGACGCCGTCATCGAAATCCAGCCGCGCCTGCCCAATGTGAAGACCTGGATCGAGGTCAGCACCGACGGCAAGACCGCCCCCTTCGCCGAACCCTTCGAGGCGCTGGAGGACGAGGGCAACGGCGGGCCGCTGGACATCGTCCGCTCCGGCGACGACCAGTTCTTCATCTACACCGGCGGCACCACCGGCATGCCCAAGGGCGTGATGTGGACCCACGACGACCTGCGCGAAATCACCCTGCAAGGCGCCCGCCGCATGGGCCCGGTGCCGGAAACGCTTGAGGCGTTCGCGGCCCACACCAAGACCGTGGGTCCCGGCGGCCGCATCCTGCCCGCGCCGCCGCTGATGCACGGCACCGGCCTGCTGACGGCCATGGGCGCCATGCTCTCCGGCGGTTGCGTCATCACCCTGGAGGCCGAGACCTTCGACGCCGAGGAGCTGCTGGCGACCATCGACGCCCACAAGCCCACCAGCATGGCCATCGTCGGCGACGCCTTCGCCAAGCCGATCCTGAACGCCCTCAACACCGCGCCGGGCAAGTATGACGTCTCCTCCGTCGCCTCAATCGTATCATCCGGCGTCATGTGGTCGCTGGAGGTCAAGCAGGGCCTGTTGGAGCATATGCCCCAGGTCATGCTGATGGACGGCTTCTCTTCCTCGGAGGCTCTCGGCATGGGCGCCTCGGTGACCGCCAAGGGTATGGACACCCCCACCGCCAAATTCATGCTGGGCGAGCGCTGCAAGGTGTTCGACGAGAACGACAATCCGGTCGAGCCCGGCTCGGGCATCCCCGGCATCGTCGCCATCGGCCCGCCCAATCCGCTCGGCTACTATAAGGACGAGGCCAAGAGCGCCCGCACCTTCCGCACCATCGGCGGGGTCCGCTACTCCATCCCCGGCGACTGGTGCATCGTCGAGGCCGACGGGACCCTGACCCTGCTGGGCCGCGGCAGCGCCTGTATCAACACCGCCGGCGAGAAGGTCTTCCCGGAAGAAGTGGAAGAGGCGCTAAAGACCCACCCCTCGGTGGAAGACGCCCTGGTGGTCGGCCTGCCCGACGAGAAATGGGGCCAGGCGGTCACCGGCGTGGTTCGGCTCGCGGAAGGCCATGAGCTCGACGAGGACGCCCTGCGCGTCCACGTGCGCAAGAGCCTGGCCGGCTACAAGACCCCCAAACGCATCGTCGTCGCCCCCGGCTCCATCCGCGCCGCCAACGGCAAGGCGGACTATCCGACGGCGAAGAGGGTGGCCGAGGAGGCTTTGGTCGGGGCGGGTTAGGCCGTGGATCTTCGCACACAGCCGAGTCGGCTGCCGGCCTATTAGCCAACCGTCTCCTTCTCCCGGGGCGCCGATACGCGGCGGACCTTGGGCTCGGCCCTGGGTTTGGGCAGGAGCCGGAAGCGCGTCTGGCACCACCCGAAGTCAACGCCGACGTCCAGCAGGGCGTCGGAACGTCCGCATGGGCAGGCAAATTCCATGACCCCCAGCACGCGGTAGTTTTCCCCGTAGACCAGGGGCACGGGCCTGCCCGTGCCATGGTTCGGGGCGACATTGACGCAGAGAACAAGATCACCAGGGCCGATCGCGTCGCTCATAGCTTCGATCCACGGAATGTCTGTAACTGACCTGACCCGGTTGCTCATCAGGCCATAACGAGAGTCCGCGCCTGATTAGGACCCTAGCATTACAGTTGCAGTCCATTTTTGATGTGAGCCCGTCGAGCGGCAGCTTGATGGGCTCTTCGCCATAGAGACCAAGCGATGACGTCGGCGGGCTGGATCTGCTGCTGGGCTAACCGGTTGGCGATGCGGCGGATTTCCTGTGTCGACCATCGGATCAGCTCTTTTGAAGAAGCCTCTCGATCCAGGCTTTCGTTTTTGGGGGCGTCGGGACGTTGACATGGCGGCGGATGGCGGCGGTCATGGCGAAGGCCAGCATGACCAGGGCGACGTGGCGATGCCAGCCGTGCCAGGAGCGTGTCTCGTTGTGGTCGAGGCCGAGCTCGTTCTTGGCGGTCTCGAAGCTGTCCTCGATGGCCCAGCGGTGGCCTTCGACCTTGACCAGGGTGTCGATGCTGGTCCCGGCCGGGCTCCAGGTGGTGAAGAAGGCCATGTCACGATCAGCGATATTGCGGCGGATCAGCAGGCCGCGGGTCCACAGGCCCGATCGGGTCTCGTCGTATTCGTCGGCGTCCATGTCGGCCAGTTCGCAATAGGCCCAGTCATGCAGCCGCGGGCCCTTGGTTCCGTCGCCGGCCGACAGCCGATTCCAGGCTGAAGCGTCGAGCCCTTTGGCGATATCTTCAGCCGTGCCGGCGA
>Ga0302305_1000261_pt1 | contig 34942 bp, 33 predicted proteins | sample III_Palsa_E2_3_FD_198764 | JGI IMG/M metagenome (GOLD analysis project Ga0302305, IMG submission 198764) | Peat permafrost microbial communities from Stordalen Mire near Abisko, Sweden - III_Palsa_E2_3 | ecosystem: Environmental > Terrestrial > Soil > Palsa > Peat permafrost | place: Sweden... | reverse complement strand
TCAGCAACTCCACGCGCAGGACGTCGCCCTGCTGTACGCGGTACTGCTTGCCACCGGTCTTGATGACTGCGTAACTCATCGTATTGCCCTTCTTTAGTTATTCTCTTGGGTACCGCCATAGCCTAATTACGGCTTGGCGAACCGCGGATTATAACGACCTGCGTCCGCGCTGGTCAAATACTGACCACATCCGGCGTTCCCGACGCCCCGCTGTCTTGCCGGGGCGGACCTGCTCATTGGCCCGCTGGCGTGGTTTTCTGGCTTCCGGAAGCCGGCTTTTTCGTGGTGGTGTGGTGCTTGACCGGCGTCTTGGATGGCGTCGTAGCCTTTGACGGCACGCTCTTTTTGGTCGTGGCAGCCTTTTTGGCAGGCGCCGCTTTTTTGGTCGTGCTGTGCTTTTTGACCGGCGTATGGCCGTGACGTCGGGAGGACGAGGTGGCGTGGGCGGCAACCGCCACATCCGCGACGTCGGTTGCGTCGGAACTCGAATCGTCGGGGACGACGGCTGAGGAGCCGGTGGACGCCGGGCTGCCGGCGAACGATGCCGGGCACCGGCCGTCGGTCCCAAGCGTGCCCGCCTGCTCCAGCTTCGCAATCATTTGCTGGGTATGGTCATGGCTCCACTGCAGGCCGGCCTGATTGGCTTCGGCCAGAGCCAGCGGCATTTCCGTCAGTACTTTCTGACCCAGCGGTGAGCTGTAGAACTTCACCATGCCATCCACCTCGTCGGCGGTGAAATGCTTCTGGTAGATCGGCACGAGGCGACCGACGAAGTCCTTGCTGCTGTTGTCGTCGATATAGCCCTGCCAGTAGGTGGAGGACACGCACGGCAGCGACTGCTTCATGCTGACCGCGACCTGGGTATTCATCTGGCTCAACGACTTGCCCAGCCCGATCGCGTCCATCAACTGGCGAACCTGCTGCTCCGTGGGCTGCGCGGCAAAGGCCTGGGTGGTCGCCACTGCCAGCAGGATGCCGGCGACAAAGCCGAGACGCTTGCGCATTGCCATCTATCTACCTTCCGTTCGAAACGACTGCGTGATCTGAGCTTCACATAGTAACCAGATACGCCAGTCGACCCGCAAACCGCGGCTGACTGGACGATCGCAGGCCGAATCTGCCTGGCTTATGGCCAACGTTTCGAAGCGTTCGTCGGCCACGCCACGGGCGGACGGCGATGGACGACCTCGGGCCTGCGACATCCGCGGCCCTCGCGCATACAAGGAAGCCACAACCCAGGTTGTTATAGTCCGCCTCCACCCCAAAATCCGAGCGTCATGGACACGATCAAAATCCGCGGCGCACGCACGCACAATCTCAAAAACATCGACATCGATCTGCCGCGCGACAAGCTGATCGTGATTACCGGCCTGTCCGGCTCCGGCAAATCGTCGCTGGCGTTCGACACCATCTATGCCGAAGGCCAGCGACGCTACGTCGAGTCGCTGTCGGCCTATGCGCGGCAGTTTCTATCGATCATGGAAAAGCCCGACGTCGATCATATCGAAGGGCTGTCGCCGGCAATCTCGATCGAGCAAAAGTCCACTTCGCACAACCCGCGCTCCACCGTCGGCACGATTACCGAGGTGTACGACTACCTGCGCCTGCTGTTTGCCCGCGTCGGCACGCCGCGCTGTCCGGACCACGGCATTCCGCTGGAGGCGCAAACCGTCAGCCAGATGGTCGATGCGACCCTGGCGATGGACAGCGAGAAGCGCTACATGCTGCTGGCGCCGGTGATCCGCGAGCGCAAGGGCGAGCACGTGCAGGTGTTCGATCAGCTGCGCGCGCAGGGCTTCGTGCGCGCGCGGGTTGACGGCACGGTCTACGACCTCGATGCCGTGCCGCCGCTGACCTTGCGGCAAAAGCACACCATCGAAGCGGTAATCGACCGCTTCCGTCCGCGCGAGGATATCAAGCAGCGGCTGGCCGAATCGTTTGAGACAGCGCTGCGGTTGGGCGATGGTCTGGTCATCGTCGTGGATATGGATGATGCCAAGGCCAAGGAGCAGATGCTCTCTTCGCGCTTCTCTTGTCCACTGTGCGACTACTCGCTGCCCGAACTGGAGCCGCGGCTGTTTTCGTTCAACTCCCCCGTCGGCGCCTGCCCGGATTGTGATGGCCTGGGGATCACCCAGGTGTTCGATCCGGCGCGCGTGGTCGGTCATCCCGAGTTGAGCCTGGCCGGCGGCGCGGTGCGAGGCTGGGATCGGCGCAACGCCCATTATTTCCAGCTGATCCTGTCGCTGGCGGCACACTACAAGTTCGATGTAGACAAGCCGTGGAAGTCGCTCTCGGCAGACGTCCAGAAGGCCATCCTGTTCGGCAGCGGCAAGGAAAAAATCGCGTTCCGCTACATCACCGAGCGCGGCGGCAAGGTGACCCGCGAACATGCGTTCGAAGGCATCCTGCCGAACCTTGACCGGCGCTACAAGGAAACCGAATCCGCCGCCGTGCGCGAAGAGCTGGCCAAGTACATCAGCGATCAACCCTGCCCCACCTGCGACGGCCAGCGGCTGAACCGCTCGGCGCGTAACGTGTTCGTTGCCGATCACGCGCTGCCGTCACTGACCCATCGCTCGATCGACGACACGCTGACGTTTTTCGAGACGCTGAAGCTGACCGGCTGGCGCGGCGAGATCGCGGCGAAGATCGTCAAGGAAATCCGCGAGCGGCTGACCTTTCTCAACGACGTCGGCCTCAACTACCTCACCCTCGATCGCCAGGCCGACACGCTGTCGGGCGGCGAAGCGCAGCGTATTCGGCTGGCCTCGCAGATCGGCGCCGGCCTGGTCGGCGTGATGTACGTACTGGACGAACCGTCGATCGGACTGCACCAGCGCGACAACGAGCGCCTGCTCGGTACGCTGACGCGGCTGCGCGATCTGGGCAATACGGTGATCGTGGTCGAGCACGACGAGGACGCGATCCGCATGGCCGATCACGTCCTCGATATCGGCCCCGGTGCCGGCGTGCACGGTGGTGAAGTGGTCGCGCAAGGTACGTTCAAGGATCTGCTCGCGTCACCGCGCTCGATCACCGGGCAATTCATGTCGGGCAAGCGTGCAATCGAAGTGCCGAAGGAGCGCCGTCAGCCGATCGACAAGGCATCGTGGCTGCATCTGAAGGGCGCCAGCGGAAATAACCTCAAGAACGTCGACCTGGCGATTCCGGCCGGTCTGTTCACCTGCGTCACCGGCGTCTCGGGTTCGGGCAAGTCGACCTTGATCAACGACACGCTGTTCGCGCTGGCCGCGTCGGAACTCAACGGTGCCGGCACCACGCCGGCCCCGTACACATCGATCGAAGGCATGGATCTGTTCGACAAGGTGGTCGACATCGACCAGTCGCCGATCGGCCGTACGCCCCGCTCCAACCCGGCCACCTACACCGGCCTGTTCACCCCGCTGCGCGAGATGTTTGCGCAGGTGCCCGAGGCGCGCTCGCGCGGCTATACCGCGGGCCGCTTCAGCTTCAACGTGCGCGGCGGCCGCTGCGAGGCGTGCGAAGGCGACGGCATGATCAAGGTGGAGATGCACTTTCTGCCGGACGTCTACGTGCCCTGCGACGTCTGCGCCGGCAGGCGCTACAACCGCGAGACGCTGGCCATCCTCTACAAGGGCCACACGATTGCCGACGTGCTGGACATGACGGTGGAGGACGCGCTGAAGCTGTTCGAGAACGTGCCGACCGTCGCGCGCAAGCTCGACACCCTGCGCGCTGTCGGCCTGGATTACATCAAGCTCGGCCAGAGTGCGACCACGCTGTCGGGCGGCGAGGCGCAGCGCGTGAAGCTGTCCAAAGAACTATCCAAGCGCGATACCGGGCGCACGCTGTATATCCTGGACGAGCCGACCACGGGCCTGCACTTCCACGACATCGAGCAGCTGCTCGACGTGCTGCATCAGCTGGTCGACCAGGGCAATACGGTGGTGGTGATCGAGCACAACCTCGACGTGATCAAGACGGCGGACTGGATCGTCGATCTCGGCCCCGAGGGCGGCGCTGGCGGTGGCCAGATCCTGGTCGCCGGCACGCCGGAAACGGTGGCGGCAACGGCCAGCTCGCACACCGGCCATTTCCTCGCGCCGCATCTGAAAGCACACAAGGCCAACAAGGCGGCGCGCGCGCCGGGCGCCGAGAAGCGGGTAAAAGCGGCGACCAAGCACATCGCTTCTGCCGACAAGCATCACCCGCTGCCGCGGAAGAAGCGTTCGTGAGTGCGGAGGCACCTGTCGATCATTGGGGGACGCCACTCTTCGTGGCTTCTATCGACGTACGCTGGCGCGATCTCGATCCGTTCAATCACGTCAACAATGCCAACTATCTGACCTATCTGGAAGAAACGCGTCTGCAGTGGCTGCAGCAGCTGCGGGACTGGTCCGATAGCGCGAGTTCGCCGGTGCTTGCCGCCAGCGAACTCAACTATCGCCAGCCGATCACCTGGCCGGCAGCGTTGCACGTGGAGCTGCGCTGTGCGCGGATCGGCAGCAGCTCGTTGACGCTCGCACACCGCATCGTCGATGCGGTTGACGCGACACGTGTCTACAGCGACGGCAAGGTGGTGATGGTCTGGGTGAATCCAGCGACCGGTAAACCGGTTCCCCTACCGTCGACGGTGCGCGAAGCGGCCGGCAAACACAACGCGGATTGAGTAACAGAGGGGTCAGCCGAAAGAGCGAGTGCGACGGACTGCGTTCACCGGCCGTCGTTATGATGAGCTTCGACTTTTCGACGGAGTTCGCCCGATGTCCTCACCGCGTCGCACCATCCTTTCCCTCGCGATAGCCGCCTATGCCGGCATCGCGAGCATCGGCGTCGCGCATGCCTCCAGCGCCACCGAACTCACCCTCTATCGCAGCGAAAGCGCGTCGCTGTATGCGAGCAGTGGTGATGCCAATGTGGATGGCGGCTATGCGGTGGTCCGTGAACAGCGGGCGCTGACGCTTGAGGCGGGTACGCACGATGTGGTGATCGGCGATCTGCCGACTTCGCTGGATGCCGAGGCGCTGACGCTCGGCTTTCCCACCGGCGAAGCCAAAGTACTCTCGCAGCGTCTGCTTCTGGCGCAAGGCCAGAGCGCTGCACTAACCGGACTCACCGGTCACACCGTCGACGTGCTCGGCAGCACCGGCCAGACGCTGGCCAGCGGTACGCTGCTGCGCGCCGGCGACGGGCTGCTGATTCGCGATGGCAACGGCAGCACGACGCTGATCACCAGCTATGCCGGCGTGCGCACCACCGGCGCCGATTTTCCCACGGGTTCAAGCCTGGCCCTGCGCATCGACGCCGCGCACGCGGGGCCCAGCAAGGCGATACTGAGCTATCCCACTTCCGGACTCGGCTGGCGCGCGGCGTATGTCGCCACGCTGCAGCCGGGCAACGCGTGCCGCATGCAGTTCGAGTCGCACGCCAGCATCGCCAACCGCAGCGGCCGCGACTGGAAGGACACGCAGCTTACCCTGATTGCCGGTGAACCCAATTTCGCCAAGGCCTCAGCGCCACGACCGATGATGATGAAAGCCGCCCGTGCGATGACCAACGCCGATGCGATGCCCGAGCAGTCGACGCTCGCCGATTACCGCAGCTACACCCTGCCCGGAGCCATCGACCTGCCCGACGGAAGTGTCAGCCAGGTGCCGCTGTACGCCACGCGCACGATGAGCTGTGAACGCACCGCGCTGTTCGACAACGGCAACAGCTACCAGCCGGGTCAGCCGATGGTGGACGAAAACTTCAATCAGGACGGCGGCGGCGCGATCGTCAGCACGCTGAAGCTGCAGGCGTTCGACAGCCTGCCGGCCGGCTATCTGCGCGTATTGACGGCGGACAAGAACGGTACGCCGCAGTTCATAGGCGAAGGCCGCATCAACGACACCGCCAAAGGCACCGATGCCAGCATCACGCTGGGCACCGCGTTCGACCTGCACGCCGAACGCACGCGCACGCATTTCAGCGTTGACAAGGCCGGCCACACGCTGGACGAAGCGTTCCGCATCGTCCTCAGCAACGCCAGCGACAGCGCGCGCGTGGTGACCGTGCGCGAACACCCCAACCGCTGGCGCCAGTGGACGCTCGCCTCGTCGAGCAGCAAGCCCAGCCAGCAGACCACGGACACGCTGGAGTTCAAGATCGACGTGCCGGCCAACGGCAAGACCACGCTGGACTACGCCGTGCATTACGCCTGGACGGCCGGCGATCAGCCACAATAGGCAACTACTTGAGGAGTTGGCCATGCTCAATCTGATCACTCACGACGCCACCACGGGCGGCACCATCCGCGAAATCCAGATGGCGCGCCCGCCGGTCAATGCGCTGAATCTGGCGATGCTGCGCGCACTGCGTGCCGCCATCGACGACAGCATCGCCCAAGGCGTCCGCGGCATCGTGCTGTCCGGCGCGCCGGGCATGTTTTCCGCCGGTGCCGACGTGCCCTCGTTGTTGGGTATTGACCGCGCTGGCGTGCACGCATTCTGGAGCGAGTTCTTCGCGGTCTGCGCCGCGCTGGCGCGCTCGCCGGTGCCTGTCGTTGCGTCGATCACGGGACACAGCCCGGCCGGCGGTGCGGTTATTTCGCTGTTCTGCGATTACCGGGTGATGGCCGACGGCCCCTACAAGATCGGCCTCAACGAAGTGCGCGTCGGCCTGCCCGTGCCGGAAAACATCCAGATGGCGCTACGCCGCGTGGTCGGTGCGTACCGCGCTGAGCGGCTGCTGGTTTCCGGTGCGATGATCGACGCGGCTGAAGCGCTGGCCTGCGGTTTTGTCGATGAGACCACCGGCGTGGATCAGGTCACCGTGCGTTCGCTGTACTGGCTGAACGAGCTGCTGGCGCTGCCGTCGGAGGCCATGCTCGCGACCCGCGCCATTGCCCGCACCGATCTCACTACTGCCTACGCGAAGCCCGAGGCGCTGCCGCTGGATGGTTTCGTCGACGGCTTCTTTCATCCGCAGACGCAGGCCGTGCTGCAGCAGTTGGTCGCGCGTTTGAAGAACAAAGGCTGAGCGGGCGTCGCCGGTTCAACCCTTCGCTACGGGGCGTGCGGGGTCGCTAACCCAGCCGCTCCACGACGGCGGATACAGTCGCGAACCGTGCAGCCCAGCGTGTTCCATCGCCAGCAGGTTGTGGCAGGCAGTGACGCCCGAGCCGCACATATGCACCACGCTTGATGGATCAGTCGCGCCCAGCACCGCAAGAAACTCATCGCGTAACTGGGCCACCGGCTTGAAACGGCCGTCGCTGTTTAGGTTGTCGCCGAAGGGCCGGTTCAGCGCGCCGGGCACGTGGCCGCCGATGCGATCCAGCGGCTCGACCTCGCCGCGATAACGCGGCGCGGCGCGCGCATCGAGCAAAGTGCCTGGCGCCACATCGGACACGGCCGCGTGATCGAGCAGCATGAGGCGGTCGTCGAAATTCAGCGACACCTTGCTGGCACGTCGCTCCGCAGCAGCGCCTTTTTCGATGGGCAGACCGGCGGCCTGCCAGGCCTTGTAGCCACCGTTCAGAACAGCGACATTTTTCTCGCCGATCAGACGCAGCAACCACCACAGCCGTGCCGCTGCCAGCGCGCCGCCGGCAGTGTCGTAACTGACGACGTGCATACCCGGCTGCCAGCCCCAGCGCGACAGCGACTGCGCGAGCGCCGATTCCAGCGGCAGCGGATGTCGTCCCAGTCCCTCGGCCTGGCGCGACAGATCGGACAGATCGCGATCGAGGCTGGCGTAAACGGCGCCAGGGATATGGCCGTCCAAATACTCGCGCTCGCCTATGGCGGGATCGGCCAGATCGAAGCGGCAATCGATAATCAGCACATTGTGTGGCGCCAGTCGCGCGAGACTCTCGGCGTCGGTCAGGGTTGTCAGCAGACTCATGCGTGCTCCACTCTCATATGCGCTCCAGGCCCATGCGCTGCAGCAGATTCAACAGCATCGACGCCGTAGCGCCCCAGATGCGATGACCGCCGTGGATAAACTCGACCATCGGGCGCCGGTGGCCGCGGAAGTCCATCGTGTAGCGACGCAGGTTCGCCGGCTCCAGCAGAAAATCCAGCGGCACCTCGAACACCTCGGCAACTTCATCCGGCGCCGGATGCAGTTGCGCACCGGCGGCGATGCGCGCGACCACCGGCGTGATGACGTAACCGCTGATCGTCTCGAAACAGTCCAGATAACCCAGCGGCGTCACCAGCGCAGGATCCAACCCGATTTCTTCCTGGCTCTCGCGCAGTGCGGTGCCGATGGCGTTGCGATCACCTGGATCCCTGCGGCCCCCAGGAAAGGCCACCTGACCGGCATGCGACTGCAGATGCGCGGTGCGCACGGTCAACACCAGTCGTGGCTGCACGCCCTCGCGGAATCCGACCAGCACCGCCGCGGGCTGACGATCGGCCGTGCCGAGCAGCGTGGTCATATCGTCATGATTCCAGCCCGGCCCGCTCGGCGGTGCCGCAATCGGATGCAGCGCCGGCAGCAGCGGCGCCAGCGCATCGTCTTTCATCGCCGGATTTTTCCGTGTGGGGAGCTCGTGGCGCATGATCGACAAGCGCTCGTCGTCGCTCATGCTCGCCCAGCGACCAATTTCCTCAACAGTACGCTGGCATCCCACACATAGCCCGCGACTGTCCAGTCGGCATATGCCGATACAGGGAGTGAGCGCCGTGGCTGGTGCGAGACGGTAGGCATTGGACATCCCTCTCATGCTACCACCGGGCCCTGCTTCGATCAGCTGCTTGCGGCCATCAGGCCGAAGCGGATTCAGGGCGTGGCTAATTCAGGGCTTGTCCGACTGCGGCTTGATGTCGAGCAGCTGGATCTCAAAGACCAGCGCCTCGTTCGGGCCGATGCGCGGTAACGCGCCGGTTTCGCCGTAGGCCAGCTGCGGTGGAATCACCACCCTCCAGCGATCGCCGACACGCATGCGTGGAATCACGTCCTGCCAGCCACGGATCATCTTGTCGACGGACATGATCGCCGGCGCGCCGTGCGCCCAAGTGCTGTCGAACTCGGTGCCGTCGATCAGCATGCCGCGATAGTTCAACACGACGGTGCTGCTGACGCCGGGATTGTTCGTGCCGGTGCCTTTGGTGATGACCGAGTACTGGATGCCGGAAGGCAGCTGCACCACGCCCTTCTGCTGAGCGTTGGTCGCCATGAAGCCGCTGCTCTTGCGGGCGTTGTCCACCGCAATGCGCTTGTACTCGGTCAATGCGTCTGCGTGCATCTGGTGGGCAAGCAGCTGCAGCTGCTCGCGCATCTGCTGCATGGGAACCGCCGGGTGGCGCTTGGCGTACGCGTCCTGGATGGCGCGCTGCAGGGTCGGAATGTCCACGTCGGGTTTACCGTCGGCGAACTGGTCGCCGATCTGATAGCCGATGGCATACGAGAGCTTGGCTTTGTCGAGCTTGGCCGATGCCGGCGGCGCATTGGGCGCTGGCAGACGACCTTGCGCGCAAACCTGACCGCCGAGCAGTAAACCGCCCAGCAAAATCGAGTGCCAGTACTTCGGCCAATGTGTCGAACGGTTGTCCATCGAGTCCTTCTCTGTCACCACGGCCGACTAATCATCTACGCCGGATGCGACATCCTAAGCGGTTAAGGGCGCGCGTGCAGCGGCTTGTTCGGGAAATAAGAACCTCCCCGGCGGCAAAGGTTCCCGCTGCTAACATGCCGGTTTTGCCTTCATTGGGATTGCTCATGGCCTTTCGCAACCTGGAAATCACCCGCCGCGGCGCCGTCTATACGATCACCGTCAACCGGCCAGACAAACTCAATGCGCTCAACCGCGAGACGCTCAACGAGCTGACCATCGCGTTTGCGCAAGCAGCACAGGACGATGGCGTGCGCGCCGTGGTGCTGGCCGGCGCCGGCGAAAAAGCCTTTGTCGCCGGTGCCGACATCGCCGAGATGAACGGCTACACCCCGACCCAGGCGCTGGCGTTTTCGCGCACCGGTCAGCACCTGATGAGCGCGATCGAACGCCTCGGCAAGCCGGTGATCGCGCGTATTCAGGGCTTTGCGCTGGGCGGCGGCATGGAGTTGGCCATGGCCTGCCATCTGCGCATGGCCAGCGAAAAAGCGAAGTTCGGCCAGCCGGAAATCAACCTCGGGTTGATCCCGGGCTTCGGGGGCACGCAGCGGCTGCTGCGACTGGCCGGCCGCGGAGCCGCGCTGGAGCTGTGCCTGACCGGTGCCACGATCAACGCGCAGCGGGCCTACGAGCTAGGCATCGTCACGCGCGTGGTCGCGCCCGAAGCGCTGGATGACGCGGTTGCGACACTGGCCGATCAACTCGCCGCCGCGGCGCCGCTGGCGGCCGCCGGCATTCTTGATGCCGTGCTCAGCGGCGGCGAAACCGCGATCGATCAGGGTCTGGCATTCGAAACCCAGGGCTTTGCGCTGGCGTTCTCCACCGAGGATATGCGCGAAGGCACGTCCGCGTTTCTGGAAAAGCGCAAAGCCAGCTTCGTCGGCCGCTGAGCCTTCAGGAGTCGATGGTCGGCGCAGGAACGATCATTCGCTGTCGATTCCGCGCTGGCCGGAACGCCATCAGTGCGGATGACCGCCGCGGTATTTTTCTTCGCCGGCCGTCACGCGCAGATCGAGCCGGTTTTCCGGCGGCGCCAGCGGACACGTGGCGTACGGCGTAAACGCGCACGGCGGGTTGTAGGCCAGGTTGAAATCGAGAATGACCTTGCCGTCTTTCGGTAGCGGCACGTCCATGAAGCGGGCGGCGCCGTAGGTTTCCTTGCCCGAGGTGCGGTCGGCGATCACGAAGAACAGGTCGCCGCCCGGCTCTTCCTGATACGGCATCAGCTCGTAGGTATGGCCGTCGCGTTTGAACACCGCCTTGCCCGGCACGTCGACCTTGTCGATCGTGCCGATGACCGAACCGATTTCCATTTTGTGCGCCGGATTGAACGGCACCCAGTCGGCGGTAATGCGCCACGACGGATCGGTCGGAAAATAATCCAGGCCGAGGAAATGCGTGCGCGTCTCGGCGTCGCTGTCTTTGACGCGAAGTGCCTTGCGACCGTCGCGATCGATCACGTAGAAATTGGCGTGGCCGAAACTCACCATCGTCGGGTTGGCGGAACCCGTAACGTGCGCGTCATCGATCAGCGCGGCGTCCGCCACGGTTTTGCCGTCGATCGTAGCGCCACTGTCCCTGGCCATCGCGATATGCAGGCTGCCGTCCTTGCCCAGCGTCACCGTGCCCAGATGTGCCGGGCCGGCCTTCAGCACGATGTCGTTGTCCGCCGCCGCGCCAACGCGGTTGGCGCCGACCTTCAGCCACTCCAGCCCGATCAGGCTCAGCCAGCCGTTGGGTGACGTCAGCCGGGCAACGCGTGCGTCGCGCAGCTGCTTTATCTGCTGCGCGTAGGCAGCCGGATCGGTGACTGAGGACGACGATGTAGCGGGCGAATCAGCGTGCACGAGAGCGGCTCCGGAAAACAGCGCGAGGGCGAGAAAGGTGTAGCGAAACATGGCGGCAATCCGTAGCAGGCAGAACGCCGAGTATCACCGGCGCTTTGCGCGTAGGGCAAGTCGCGCGCTCAGCGCCCTGCGCATGAGCGGCCTGTTAGCGCCCGCGCATGAAAAGCCGATCGAGCTCGGCCACGCTGAGCTGGGTCCAGGTCGGTCGTCCGTGATTGCACTGGCCCGAGCGTTCGGTCGCCTCCATCTCGCGCAGCAGCGCATTCATTTCGGGAATCGTCAGGCGTCGACCCGCGCGCACCGAGCCGTGGCAGGCCATGGTCGACAGCAGCTCGTTTTCCAGCTCCTGCAATCGACGAGAGCTGCCGTGCTGGGCCAGTTCGGCCAGCACGTCGCGGGTGAGCTGGCCGACGTCCGCACCTTCCAGCACCGACGGAATACGTCGCACCACCACGCCCGACGGTCCGCTGCGCGACAGCTCCAGCCCCCAGTCGGCGAGCGCCTCGGCATGCTCCTCGGCGGCGACGGCTTCCTTGGCGCTCACCGCGATATTCAGCGGCACCAGCAAGAGCTGCGAGCGCAGATTGCTGCCCGCGCGACCGGCCTTCAACTTTTCATACGTGATGCGCTCGTGCGCCGCGTGCATGTCGATCAGCACCAGGCCTTGCGCGTTCTCGGCCAGCACGTAGATGTTTTTCAGCTGCGCGATGGCGAAGCCCAGCGGCGGCGCTTCGCTGTCGTCATTCGCAGGCAACGGTGCGGCTGCATAAGAAGCGTCCGTGTAACGCGCCGGTTCGCCGGCCAGCGCGGCGTATTCGGCCAGCGGCGCATCGCGCACGCCCAGGCTCAAACGACTCTGGCTGAAGCTGCCCGACCACGCGGGGGCCGCCGCGTACGCCGATGAATTCGAAGTCGGCGCTGATGCCGACATCGTCAATGCGCCACTATCGGAGTGCGCGCTCGACGCCACCTGCCCGGCCCGCGTCTGCGCCAGCGCCTCGTGCAGCGTGCGATAGAGAAAATCGTGCACCAGCCGCTGCTCGCGAAAGCGCACCTCGTGTTTGGCCGGATGCACGTTGACGTCGACGCCGGCCGGGTCGAGCTCCAGATACAGCACGAAGGCCGCATGGCGTCCGTGGAACAACACATCGGCATACGCCTGACGCACCGCGTGGGCGACGATGCGGTCACGCACCAGCCGTCCGTTGACATAGAAGTATTGCGAGTCCGCCTGCCCGCGCGACGCCGTCGGCAGGCCAACCCAACCGGAGAGGCGCAGGCCGGCGGCCTGGTGGCCCACACGCAGGCTCTGCGCGGGGAAATCGTCGCCCAGCACTTCGGCAACCCGCTGCAGGGCTGCCTGCTCGCTGTTGGCCGCTTTCCAGATGCGCACCGGCTTGCCGTTATGGCTGAGCCGAAATTCCACGCCGCTGCGCGCCAGCGCCAGCGACTTCAGCAAATCGTCGATATGGGCGAATTCCGTGCGCTCGGCGCGCATGAATTTTCGGCGCGCGGGCACGTTGTGAAAGAGATCGCGCACTTCGACGCTGGTGCCGGACGGATGCTGCGCCGGACGGGCGGCCAGCAGTTGACCACTGTCGACCTCGATGCGGAAGGCTGCGTCCTGCCCGCGCACGCGCGAGGTGATGGCGAAGCGTGACACCGACGACACCGACGCCAGCGCCTCGCCGCGAAAACCCATGCTGGCGACGTGCTCCAGATCATCGAAGCTGCCGATCTTGCTGGTGGCATGGGAGGCGACCGCCAGCGGCAGTTCGTCGACATGGATGCCGTCGCCGTCATCGCGCACGCGGATCAGACGCGCACCGCCGGCCTCGATGTCCACCTCGATGCGGCTGGCACCGGCATCGAGACTGTTTTCCACCAGCTCCTTGACCACCGACGAGGGCCGCTCGATGACCTCTCCGGCGGCAATCTGATTGATGAGTTCGGGGGGCAGCAGGCGGATGATCGACATCCGGCAAGCTTAAGCGAGCGGCAAGCGGCATGAAAGCGTGCTCGCCGCGATCGCGCGTTTACCGGCTCAGCTGGTGGGTATCGCCAGCATGGTGCCGGCGCGCACGCTATTGCTGCTGATCTGGTTGGCGGATTTCAGCGAGCTGACGCTGACGCCGTACTGATTGGCGATGCTGCGCAAGCTCTCGCCCGGGCCGACGCGATGCATGTCGCGTGCCTTGACGTGCACCGTCGACGACGGACTGTCGGCCTGGGTAGCGCCGCTGTCCTCATCGGCATCGGCCAACGCCACGGACGATTTGTCCCCCGTACCGGCCGATGCCAGATCGCCGCCGTTGCGGCGTGCGGCCTGCGCGGCCTGCGCGGCAAACCAGGTACCTGGCGGAGGGGTGGACTCGAAGTAGCTTTTCACACCGCCCATGACGGCTGCGGCGAGCTGGTCCTGATGCTCCGGATCGCGCAGCTTGCGCTCTTCTGACGGATTGCTGATAAAGGCCGTTTCGACAAGGATTGAAGGCACGTCCGGCGAACGCAGTACCACGAAGTTGGCGCGCTCCACGTAGCCGCGGTGCGTCGGGCCCAGCACGCCAAGCGCTCGCAGCACGTTGCCGGCCACCGTGTCGCTAGCCTGCATCGCCCAGCTCTGCTGCAGATCCATCAGCACCTTGGCCAGGCCATCGTCCTTGTCGTCCAGCGTCGTGCCACCGATCAGCTCGGCGTTTTCGCGATCGGCCAGAAAACGCGCCGCTTCACTGGTCTTGCCGCGCGGCGACAGCACCCAGACGGACGAACCCTTGGCATCGTCGCTGGTGTAAGAATCCGCATGGATCGACACGAACAGGTCGGCCTTGTTGTCGCGAGCAATCTTGAAACGCTGGGTCAGCTCGATGAAGTAGTCGTTGTCGCGCGTCAGCACCGCCTTCATGCCCGGCTGGCGGTTGATCAGTGCGGCTAGATCGCGGGCAACGGCCAGCGTGACGTTTTTCTCCAGCGTGCCACCGGGGCCATGGGCGCCCTGATCCTTGCCACCGTGGCCGGCGTCGATCGCCACCACCACCTTGCGCTGGCCGCCGAGCATCGCGGCCGCATCGCGCGCCGAGGTGCCGCTATTGCGACCGCTGCGCGACGAGCGGACCGGAACCGGCGCGGGTTCGATCGCCGGCGCGCTGCCTGCATCGGCGTCAGCGTCGGCGGCCACCGTCTTTGCCGTATCGGCGGCGTCATCGTTGGGGCGATGTTCCGCCACCACCGTGCTGTGCGGCATCACCGGACCGGTCGGCGCCGTACCCGGATACAGGTCCAGCACCAGCCGGTAATCCGAGCCGGACGCCGGCTTCAGCACAAAACTTTTCAGGCGGCTGTTGGGTTCGACCTTGGCCGTCAGCTGCAGATGATCGCCCTGCTGTCCGTGCGTCATGCCGTGGAAAAGGCCGTGCGCTGCAGGGTCGGTAAAGCTGCCCGCCAACCGGCTGCCGCTGAGATCGACCAGCAGCTGGTCGCCCGACTGGGTCACCTTATAGTCCAGTGGACCGGCGGCATCGATGACCACTCGCGTGTACTCGGGACCGGCCCAGACGCGAGCGCCCTTCAGATCGGCCGCATGAACCGCACACAGCGGGGTGGCCGCGGCGATTGCGACGACGATTCCACCAAGGCTGTTCAGGTATCCCCTCATAAACCGCATTGAAGCGCAGTCTCAACGCGAATGCAACAGCATTTTTCTTTGTATTTCCGTAACCTGCGGGCTGTTTGTCAGGCTACGTCCAGTTATCGACTGCAAGTGGCGCTTTAAGATAAGGATCATGGCTGCAAGTCGACTAAGGAATTTTCAAGCAAAAATCGACACTTAGCTTTTTCCGTCGGCGCTTTTTCGCCGACGAACCGGAGCTCGCGCCATCAATCCAGCCGCGACAGCAGCCGCTGGCCACGGTGGGTCAACGCGCGCACCGTGGCGTGGCGGCCTTCTCCGGCGTAAGCCAGCTGCCATTCCAGATCGGCCGCCGGCAAGGCACCCGTGCCGCGCTCGGGCCATTCCACCAATACGATAGCCGCCGGGTCACTGAGCGCATCCAGACCGAGCCACTCCAACTCGGCCGGATCGGCAATTCGGTACAGATCCAGATGCCAGGCGGGCCGGCCATGAGCAACGTAGCCTTCAATCAAACTGTAGGTCGGGCTTTTCACCCGCTCGCCCACGCCCAGCGCGGTCAGCAGCGCCCGCGCGAAGCTGGTTTTGCCGGCGCCCAAGGGGCCATGCAGATAGAAGACCAGACCGTCGTCGAGTGCGCCGGCGACCTGATTAGCCAGCGCGCGCGTGGCGTCCTCGTCTGGCAGCTCCCACTGCCAACTGTTTGGCGATATGTCAGTCATGGTCACGCTCATTGGCGGGCAAGCCGTTCACCAGGGCCTGCAGCGGCCGCAGCAGATCGGTGGCCAGCAGGCCGCGCTCGCCGTGGCGTGCCGCCGCGTCTCCCGCACGGGCGTGCAGGCCGACGCCAAGACAGGCCGCTCGCCAGGCGTCGCATCCTTGCGCCAGCAGCGCCGCGATAATGCCCGTGAGCAGGTCGCCCATGCCTCCCGAGGCCATGCCCGGATTGCCCCAGGGGCAGACGCTCAAACGTCCGGACGGATCGGCAATCAGCGTGCCCGAGCCTTTGAGCACCACCACGGCGTGATAGCGCCGGGCCAGCTCGCGCGCGGCGGCGAAGCGATCGCGTTCGACGTCTTTCGTCTCGATACCCAGCAGCCGCCCGGCTTCACCGGGATGCGGGGTGAGCACGGTCGCTGCCGTGAACTGCCGCGACTCGACCGACAGCAGATTCAGGCCGTCGGCATCGAGCACCAGCGGCTTGCCGTCGTCCAGCGCAGTCAGCCAAAGCGCGTGACCCCAGCCCGCTTTGCCCAGACCCGGCCCAACCGCCAGCACGCTGGCGCGCTCGAGCAGCGGCTGCAGCGTCTGCGGCCCGTCGACCTCATGCGCCATCAGCTCCGGACGCGCGGCGTTCAATGCGGTGATATTGCCCGCGCGCGTCGCCACGCTAACCAGTCCCGCTCCCGTGCGCAGGGCCGCTTCTCCGGTCATCCGAACCGCACCCGCCGTGCCGTGGTCACCGCCAACGACCAACACGTGGCCGTTGTTGCCTTTGTTGGCATAACGTGGACGCCGCGGCAGCGAATCCACCGCCAGCAGTTGCGCATCCGGACGGATTGGCGCGTATACGCTGTCGGGAACGCCTAGCGCAGCCACTTCCACGATTCCCGCGAAGTCAGCCGCCTGTCCCGTGTGCAGGCCGCGCTTGTTGGCGATGAAGGTCACCGTGACGTCAGCCGCCACGGCCACACCAACGTGCCGCCCGGAGTCGGCGTTGATTCCTGACGGTACGTCAAGCGCAAGCACCGGTGCGTCCATGGCATTGATGCGTTCGATCAAATTGGCAGCCGCCGGCTCCGGCGCACGATTGAGGCCGATGCCGTACAGCGCGTCGACCTGGACATCGGCCTTCGGCAATTCGCTATCGGCGCTCCACACGTGCACCGTGCCGCCATCGGATTCCCAAGCCGCTCGCGCCAGCGCCGCGTCGCCGTGCGACGAAGCGCCGAGCGCAACGATCTCAACGTGCAGGCCCGCTTCCCGCGCCAGCAGTCCAAACAGAAACCCGTCCCCGCCGTTGTTGCCGGGTCCGCAGTAGACGGTGACGCGCCGCGCTTCGGGCCAGTGGCGACGCAGGCTGTTCAAGGCCGCGCTAGCCGCGCGCCGCATCAAATCCGTGCCGGAAACATCCAGGGCAGCAAAGGCGTCGCTTTCGAGCGTGCGCAGCTGTTCGACGGTGTAGAGATCGCGAGTGTAATGTGCCTTGGCCATCCGGAATTATAGGCACGGCCACCGTCTACAATGGATCGATGTCCGAACCCGATACACGCCCTCACATCGACTACGCCGCGCTGGCCGGCGAGATCAAGCGCTGGGCGATCCAGCTGGGCTTTGCCGACGCGGGCATCAGCGGCACGGATCTCGGCGCCGACGAACAGCACCTCAAGCGCTGGCTGGATGACGGCCATCACGGCGACATGGAATACATGGCGCGCCACGGCGCCAAGCGCAGCCGCCCCGCCGAGCTGGAGCCCGGCACGCAACGCGTGATCTCGGTAAGGATGGACTACATCCCGCCCGGCACGGCCAACGCGTGGGGCGTCCTCGAGGATGCTGAAGCCGGCTACGTGGCCCGCTACGCGCTGGGTCGCGACTATCACAAGCTGATGCGCAACCGGCTGCAGAAGCTGGCCGACCGCATTCACAGCGTCGTCGGCGACTTCGGCTATCGCGCCTACGTCGATTCGGCGCCCGTGCTGGAAAAGGCGCTGGCGCGCAACGCCGGGTTGGGCTGGATCGGCAAGCACACGGTCCTGATCAACAAGCGCGCCGGCTCGTATTTCTTTCTCGGCGAGCTGTACACCGACCTGCCCTTGCCGGTGGATGCGCCAGCCAGCGCGCACTGCGGCAGCTGCAACCGCTGCATCGACATCTGCCCGACGCAGGCTATCGTCGGACCCTACCGACTCGATGCGCGACGCTGCATCTCCTATCTCACGATCGAACTCAAAGGCAGCATCCCCGAAGAACTGCGCGCGCCGATGGGCAACCGCATCTTCGGCTGCGACGACTGCCAGCTGATCTGCCCGTGGAACAAGTTTGCGCAGGAAACCACCGAGCCGGATTTCGCGCCGCGGCATAGCCTGGACGGCGCCAAACTGGTCGATCTGTTCGGCTGGAGCGAAGAGGAATTCCTCAAGCGCACCGAGGGCATGGCTATCCGTCGAACGGGCTACGAAGGCTGGCTGCGCAATATCGCCGTGGCGCTCGGCAATGCGCCGCCATCGGCCGCCATCACCGCCGCGCTAGAGACGCAAGCGGCGCATGTGTCGCCCGTGGTACGCGAACACGTGCAGTGGGCGCTGGCCCAACATCACCGCTGACGAATCAGGCAGCGGCCATCTGCTTGGGGATCGAACGATTGGTGTGCGAGATGCGATTGTGCGCATCGGCGTATACCAAGGTCGGCTGGAATTTCTCCAGCTCCGCTTCGCTGAGCTGGGCGAAGGCGGCGATGATGATCAGATCGCCCGGCTGGGCGCGATGCGCCGCGCTGCCGTTCACCGAAATGATGCCCGAGCCTTCTTCGGCACGCAGCGCGTAAGTGACAAACCGCTTCCCGTTGTTGATGTTCCAGGCGTGGATCTGCTCGTACTCACGGATGCCCGACGCGTCGAGCAACAGGCCATCGATCGCGATCGAGCCTTCATAATGAAGCTCGGCATGGGTAACCGTGACCCGATGGATCTTGGCCTTGAGCATGTTCAGGTGCATGACGTACTTCCCGCAGGAACAGCCTGCGTAACGGGTAATTATCGAAGCCCGGAGGCTTGACCGCAACTGGGCGGCCGGATGGAGCCTATTTAGGGGCGTCCTAGTCGAACATCAAGTTGTCGATCAGGCGCGTCGTGCCCAGCCGGGCGGCAATGAGCGCGACCAGGCCCTCGCGCTGATCTTCGGCCGGTTCGGCCAGGTCGTCGGCGCGGCGAATCACCGCATAATCCGGCGCAAAACCGGCGCGCGTCAGCCGCGAGGTTGCCACCTGCTCCAGCGCCCGCCAGGCGTGGCCCTGCAGGAACAGCTCGCGCATCTTGCTCAGGGTGTCGTAGATCAGGACAGCGCGGGCCCGCTCGTCCGGTGACAGGTACTGGTTGCGCGAACTCAGCGCCAGGCCATCGTCGGCGCGCAGGGTCGGCGCGGCCATCACCTTCACCGGCAGCGACAGGTCGCGCACCATGCGCTCGATCACCTTCAGCTGCTGGAAATCCTTCTGACCGAAGACGGCGATGTCCGGCTGCACCAGATTGAACAGCTTGCACACCACCGTGGCCACGCCATCGAAGTGCCCCGGCCGATGGGCGCCTTCCAGCGTCTCGGTGATTTGCGGCACGCGCAGGCTGACGCTGTGCTCGGCGCCGAACGGATAGATCGTGCCGACGTCGGGGGCAAACAGCAGGTCGCAGTCCTGGTCGGCCAGCGCGGCCTGATCCTGCACCAGGGTGCGCGGATAGCGCTCGAAGTCCTCGTTCGGACCGAACTGGGTCGGGTTGACGAAAACACTGGCGATCACGCGCTCGGTGCGCGCACGCGCCAGCTTGATCAGCGATTGATGACCGGCGTGCAAATTGCCCATGGTCGGCACAAAGCCGACGGTTTCGCCCTTGCTGCGCCAGCCGCGGATAGCCGCGCGCAGCGCGGAGACGTCTTGTACGGTCTGCATGGTTGGCTTTGGCCGGTCAGTTGAAACAGTGTTCGGGCGCGGGGAAAGCGCCGCTGCGCACATCCTCGGCGTAGGCGGCGATGGCCGCTGCCACAGAATCGCGCCCAGCGAGGAAATCCTTGCTGAACTTCGGTCGTTTGCCCGGGGTGATGCCGAGCATGTCATGGATCACCAGCACCTGCCCGTCGCAATGCGGGCCGGCGCCGATGCCGATGACCGGTATATTCACGGCGGCGGTCACGCGCTCGCCCAACGCCGTCGGTACGCCTTCCAAGACCAGCAGGTCAGCGCCCGCGGCCTGTACCGCCAGCGCCTCGGCCAAAATGTGGTCCGCCGCTGTCTGCTCGCGCCCCTGAATGCGAAAGCCGCCAAACTTGTGCACGGACTGCGGCGTCAGGCCTAGATGCGCGCACACGGGAATCGCCCGCGCAACCAGCGCCGCGATGCCTTCGAGGATATGCGGCGCGGCGCCTTCGATCTTTACCATCGCCGCGCCGGCTTCGCCGACCAGGCGCGCGCCGGCTTCCAGCACATGCGCCGTGTCGCGATCGGCCATAAACGGCAGATCGGCCACCAGCATCGTGGCGGACAATCCGCGGGCGACGGCCGCGGTGTGATAGACCATGTGATCAAGCGTCACGGGCAGCGTGCTGCGATGCCCCTGCACCACCATGCCCAGCGAGTCACCCACCAGCGCGATGTCGACGCCCGCATTTTCCAGCTGCCAGGCAAAGCTGGCGTCGTACGCGGTCAGCATGACGATGCGCCGCCCCTGCGCCTTCATCGCGTGCAGGCCCGGCACAGTGACCGGCTTGCGTTCGGGGGTGCTGGCGTTCTGCACGTACAAGGCAATTCCTTACATAAACAAAAACAACGGGCGCCGATTATCGGCCGCACGCGATGGTGGCTCAAGCGCCAAGACTTTCAGGGCAGGCGCTCGCAGCCGGAGGCATCGAGTCTTTCCAGCAGCGCGCGCACCGTTCCCTGGCCCGGTATCTCCAGCGTTGGCGCGATCGCAGACAGCGGCAGCAGCACAAAGGCGCGCTCGACCATGCGCGGGTGCGGCAGGGTCAAACGTTCGTCAGTGCGAGTCACGCCTTCCATGTAAAGCAGATCCAGATCCAGCGTGCGCGGACCGTTACGCTCGGCGCGCACGCGACCGGCGTTGCTCTCGATCTGAAACAAAGCGTCGAGCAAAGGCTCTGGCAGCAGTTCGGTATCCAGGGCGACCACCGCATTGATAAACGGCGGCTGTTCGACCACACCCCAGGGCGGGGTCAGATACAGCGGCGAACGTTGCAGCACATAGGTGGCAGGCAACGCATCGAGCGCGTCCATCGCAGCGAGAACCTGCTGCCGCGAGTCACCCAGATTGCTGCCCAGCGCGACGTAAGCCAGCGTCACGCCGAGCCCGATTTGTCGCCCGGCTTGCGACGGCGACGACGGGGTCGGGGCGGCTTGCCCGAGCTGGCCATCACATTGTCACTCGGATAATTTCCGCCACCGGCCGGCAACGCGGCCGAAAGCACGTCCTGCGGCAGCAGCTGCGCGTGCGCCCACCACTGCCCGAGCTCACGCATCGCCGGCGACTCGTCGGCGCGCAGCAGCAAAAAGTCGAACGCGGCGCGAAAGCGCGGATGGGTCATCAGACGGAACACGCGCTTGCGCTGGATCTGCTCGAAGCGCGGCTGCAGCGACCAGATCTCTTCCATCGTAAAAGTGAAACGGCGTGGGATCGCCACGCGCTGGCACTGCTCGGCCACCACCTGCGCCGCCGCACGTGCCCAAGCTTCGTTGCCGTCCATGCCCTGGCCGATCCACTGGTGCGCCAGATCACGCACTTCACCCCAAAGCAGAACGGCGAACAGGAAGGCTGGCGTGACCGACTTGCCTTCAGCGATGCGCGTATCGGTATTGGCCAGGCCCTGCTCGACCAGCGAACGCAGCGCCTGATCGCCGCGCTTCAGCGCGCGCGCCGTGGCCGGGAAAAGAAACTTCAGCAGGCCGCATTTTTCCAGCATGCGGAAGCTTTTCAGCCCTTGCCCGCCGAGAAACATTTTCAGCGATTCGTCGAACAATCGCGCCGGGGCCGCCTCGGCAAGCAGCGGACCCAGCGTCTCGAACGGCGCCATCGCCGCTGCATCGATCTGCATGTCGAGCTTTGCCGCCAGACGCGCAGCGCGCAGCATGCGCACCGGATCTTCGCGATACCGCGTTACCGGGTCGCCGATCAGTCGCAGCACACGGTCGTCGAGGTCCTTGCTGCCGTTGACGTAGTCGCGCACCGAAAAATCGCTGATGTCGTAGTACATCGCGTTGACGCGGAAGTCGCGGCGGATGGCGTCTTCTTCGATCGTGCCCCAGATGTTGTCGCGCACGATGCGTCCGTCGACGATATGCCGGTCGCCTTCGCCACCTTCTTCACCCAGACCACGGAACGTCGCTACTTCGATGATCTCCGGCCCGAACACCACATGCGCTAGACGAAAGCGGCGGCCGATCAGACGGCAGTTGCGAAACAGCCGCTTGACCTCGTCCGGCGTGGCGCTGGTGGCGACATCAAAGTCCTTCGGGTGCAGGCCCAACAGCAAGTCACGAACGGCGCCGCCGACCAGATACGCGGTGTAGCCCGCCTCGTTCAAACGGTAAAGCACGCGCAGCGCGGCCTTGCTGATGTTCTTGCGGGAGATGATGTGCTGGTCGCGCGGAATGATCCGCAACGTCGGCGTGACGTCGGTGTACGTGTCGGTCCCTGGTTCTAGGTTCAAGCGGTAAAAATCCTTGCAGGACGATTGGCCGTGAGTTCAATGAATGGATAAACTTTCATCGCCGGTAACGCGCGATTCGATACGGCGGGTTACGCCACAAACTGTTGTATATCCAGCATTGCCGGGCGAAACAATTCCGTTATACTAGCGCGCCTCACAGCATAACGCTCCCTTCGTCTAGTGGCCTAGGACACTGCCCTCTCAAGGCGGGAACACGAGTTCGAGTCTCGTAGGGAGCACCATTTGTTTTTGCGATCGTCCATGATCGCCGTCTATGCCTTGACCGGCAGCTTGCAGCTCTCGCCGGAACGTGGGGATCAGAAGCGGCCATCCATGGTCGCACTCTTCACAAAAGCAGCTTCATCTGGCGGGTAACTCATGACCTTTGTTGTCATCGACAACTGCATCAAGTGCAAATACACCGACTGCGTTGAAGTCTGCCCGGTCGATGCCTTCCATGAAGGTCCCAATTTCCTTGTGATCGATCCGGACGAGTGCATCGACTGCACGCTGTGCGAGCCGGAATGCCCGATCAATGCAATCTACCCGGAAGACGACGTGCCGGCCGGTCAGGAAGCGTTTGTGGCGCTGAACGCCGAGCTCGCCAAAGGCTGGCCGGTGATCACCGAGCGCAAAGATGCTCCGGCTGATGCGAAAGACTGGGAAAACAAACCCGGCAAGCTCGACCTGCTTCAACGCTGACTTTCCCCAGATCGCCATACAAAAAAGCCGCCTCTCAAGGGCGGCTTTTTCGTCGCTACCTTGCATCGTCGCGATGCAGGGTAAACGCCGGCTTATTTGTCTTTCTTCTTCTTGCCCAGTTTCGTCCTCAGCGCATCGACCACCTTGATCACGGCCGGCGCATCACCCTGAGCGCGCACTTCGCTGGCTTCCGTACCGCTACTGTCGATCATGATCTGCACCGGGTGCGTGGTGGAGCCGGCCGCATCCTTGGGCACCGGAGCGCTCTTCTTGAACATCCCGAAGAAGCCCTTCTTTTTCTGCTGAATCACCGCGTTGGGCACGCTCACCGTATAGGTACGGGCAGCATCGTCGTGCGCGGTGACCTGGCCAAGGCTGCCGTCGGCCAGCTGGGCACCAACCTGCTTGTAGGCGTCGTCGACGTTGCCGGTCATAACGAAGCCATCGGTTATCGCACCGGCCGAACCGCCGTTGATGCTGGCGGTCGCACCGTTGGACGTAGGCTGGTTGCCGCCCGGCGGCGGAATTACCAGTGCCGCCGTGGTCGTGGGACGATCAAGCTGCGGCGGAATCTCCAGTGGCGACTCCTGTTGGGCGGTGTCCCACGCCTTGTGCGAGCGGAACATGCCGCAGCCGGAGAGCAGCAGACCACTGAGGGCCAGAAGCGGCAGGGCCACGAGGAGTGGTGTTTTCTTCATGTAATCGGATTCCGTGAGAAAGTTCAGACAGCCGTCAAGCAGCGGCAGTCGCCAAGGATGCCAGACTGGACAGCGCTTGGTGCAATCGGGCGCGATCCGGACCGTCGTTCAATTCAACCAGAGGTAACCTTGGCACGGCCAAGCCCAGCCCCAAAACCGGCAAGCCGGCCTTTACCGCAATAGGATTCGGCGCACAGTCCAATGCCTGCACCAGCGGACTTAGCGCGGCGTGACAGCGCGCTGTTTGCGCCGTGTCGCCGGCAAGCGCCGCATCGCAAAGTGCCCTAAATGCCTGAGGCACAAGGTTCACCACCACCGATATTGTACCGCCCGCTCCCGCCAGCATGGCGGTGCCGGCCGATGCATCGTCGCCGGAGAGATAGACGAAATCCGGGCTCACAAGTTCCGTAAGGGCGTCAATACGCGCGCGATCGCCGCGCGCCTCCTTGATGCCGATGATGGCCGGATGATCACGCAGGCTAGCCACGGTCTCCGGCAGCAGGTCGCTGCCGGTGCGGCTTGGCACGTTGTACATCAGCACCGGCAATTCGCCGTGGTCGGCCACATCGAGATAGTGCCGGCGCAGGCCTTCCTGGGTCGGGCGGACGTAATACGGCACCACGACCAGCGCGGCGTCGACGCCGAGGGCCTTGGCACGGCGGGTCAGGGCGATGGTTTTGGCTGTCCCCGCCTCGCCGGTACCGGCGATCACCGGCACGCGGCCTGCGACACGCTCTACCGCATAAGCCAGAAGACGATCGAACTCATCGTGCTCCAGCATATGCGCTTCGCCGGTCGACCCGGCCACCACCAACGCCTGCGTGCCGCCAGCGAGCTGAAAATCGATCAGCCGGGCGAAAGCCGGCAGATCGAGCGAGCCGTCTGCGGTGAAAGGGGTAACCAGCGCGCAAATACTTCCGCGAATGTTCAAGAATCGATTCCGCTCCTGGGCAGAACACCCATGTTACTTGCGGCTTCACAAGGCCGGCAAGTAAACCCGATAGAGTAATCTCTTGATTCCGCACCACGCGGCTCGCTGCCCATACCGTTACCAGGTGGATTTTTTGAAACACTCTTCCGCTTCCGCGCATGCCAGCAGCGACAACCAGCTGCTGATCCACGCGCTTACCCCGTCGACCAAGTCCCCGCTGCTGGCGCTGGCCAAGCGCATCGCCGACGCCGGCTGCAACCTCACCGAATCGCGGGTTTCCAGCATCGGCACTGAGGTATCGCTGATGCTGCTGGCCAGCGGGGCATGGGACGCGCTGGCCAAACTCGAAACAGCGCTGACCAAGCTGGCCCGCGATGAAAGCCTGCGGCTGGTGCAATACCGTACCGGACCGCGCGAAAACAGCTCGCATCTGCTGCCGTATCTGGTGGAAGTGGTAGCAGCCGACCGGCCCGGCATCGTGGTGCGTATCGTGGAATTTTTCACCCAGCACGGCATCAGCGTCGAACAGCTGAACTCCACGCGCTATCAGGCCATGCAGACCGGCGCCGAGATGTTCCAGGCTCAGTTCACCATTGGCGTGCCGTCGGAAATCCACATTGCCGCGCTGCGCGACGATTTCCTCGAATTGTGCGACGGGATGAACCTCGACGCGATCATGGATCCGGTGAAATTCTGAAACCCACCCGGCCGTTGAGCATCGCGCGATAACGGCCGGCTGACAAGGACTGTTATCGGCAGTCGCGCACGCGCTAGTCTAGCGGCGGGACTTCAGAGGGACGTGCATTGCAGTCAGCTCTTCGATTCATGCGGTCAGCCAACGGCGCACCAGTCGCCGCATGGGTAACACCGTTACTGCAGATCGCCGCTGCTCGGCCGCACCCCCTTGCCGTTCGCGTGTTCGCCATCCCCTGTTCCGATTCCCTTTCCCGCAAAAGCATCAATCACGGTGAACCCTCACCGTGCCGGAGTAACCATGCCCGAGCTCGGCAAGAAACTTCCTCCACTGAAAGGCCAGGTCGGCGACGGCAGCGAGCTGAAGCTGGCCAGCCTCAAGGGCCAGTGGGTGGTCGTGTACTTCTATCCCAAAGACAGCACGCCTGGCTGCACCACTGAGGCGAAGGATTTCCGTGATCTTTACCCGGCGTTTCGCAAGCGTCATGCCGAGGTGATTGGTGTTTCGCGCGACTCGCTCAAGTCGCACGCCAACTTCAGCGCAAAGCAGGAGCTGACGTTTCCGCTGATTTCCGACGCCGACGAAACCTGGTGCCAGGCGTTCGATGTGATCCACGAAAAAGTGCTGTACGGCAAGCGCCACCTGGGCATCGTGCGCAGCACCTTTCTGATCGACCCCGACGGCAAGCTGAGCAAGGAGTGGCGCGGCGTCAAGGTGCCGGGACACGCCCAGGCCGTGCTCGACGCCATTCCATCCAAGTGAACTTCGCTCGAACTCACGCTTTCAAAGTCTCGACCGCCCGGCGTCGCCACGCCATGCGCCGCGACTATCCGACGACGGCAAACCTGCCGCTGTTAATGCGCCGCCCACCCACCAGCGAGGACTCTTCCGCATGACCGGAAGCACGCGAATCTACGCTCTCGACACCAACGTCCTGCTGCATGACCCGACCTCGCTGTTCCGTTTCGCGGAGCACGATGTCTTTATCCCGATGACCGTGCTGGAGGAACTGGACGAAAAAAAGAAGGGCGCTTCGGAGGTTTCCCGTAACGGCCGTCAGGTCAGCCGGTTTCTCAACGAGCTGATCGAACGCGGCCAGGGCCACAACCTCAGCGAAGGCCTGGAGCTCTCCAACCCGCAAGGGATTAACCTCAAACGCGACAACGCGGTTGGCAGGCTTTATTTCGAGCAGCGCCTCAGCGCCAATCGCGGCAAGGCCGACAACCAGATTCTTGCCTCGGTGATGGAGCTGCGCGATCAGCACCCCGATCGCGACGTGATCCTCGTCACCAAGGACATCAACCTTCGGATCAAGGCCAGCATCGAGGGCGTGGTCGCCGAAGATTACGAAAACGATCGCGCCCTGGACGATTTTTCGCTGCTGTACACCGGCGCGGCGGAACTGCCGGAAGACTTCTGGAACCTGCACCCCGAAGTCAAATCCTGGACCGAGCGCGGCCGCACCTTTTACAAGGTCGATCGCCATGACGACGAAGAATGGTATCCCAACCAGTGCCTGTTTCTGCCAGGCGAAAACGAGGTCGAACTGCGCGTACTGCATCTGGACGATGTCAACGCCACCCTGGTGCTGCTGGACGATCACTCGCATGCCAATCATCACGTGTGGGGCATCGGCGCACGCAACCGCGAGCAGAACTTCGCCCTCAACGCGCTGATGGACCCGGACATCGATTTCGTCACCCTCCTCGGCAACGCCGGCACCGGCAAGACCCTGCTCGCGCTGGCCGCCGGTCTGGCGCAGGTGATGGACCAGCAGCGCTATCGCGAAATCATCATGACCCGCGCGACGGTGTCCGTCGGCGAGGACATCGGGTTCCTGCCGGGCACCGAAGAAGAAAAGATGACGCCGTGGATGGGCGCGCTCACCGACAACCTCGAAGTGCTTGCCAACCCTGAAGACGGCGGCAGCTGGGGACGCCAGGCCACCAACGACCTGCTCGCCTCACGCATCAAGATTCGTTCGCTCAATTTCATGCGCGGGCGCACCTTCCTGTCGCGCTATTTGATTATCGACGAGGCGCAGAACCTCACACCCAAGCAGATGAAAACCCTGATCACCCGTGCCGGCCCCGGTACCAAGATCGTCTGCCTGGGCAACGTCGAGCAGATCGACACGCCCTACCTCACCGAAACCACCTCCGGCCTCACCTACGCGGTGGACCGTTTCAAGCAGTGGGAGCATTCGGCGCATATCACCCTGCGGCGCGGCGAGCGGTCGCGGCTGGCGGACTTTGCGGCGGAGGCGCTTTAAAGACGGAGAACGGGAACGGGACGCGCGCAGCGCGTCCCGTTCACCCGGCTACAAAGCGCTAGGGAGTAGAATTCACGGCATGTTCTCCGTCCTGCTGCCGAAATGATCTTTGCCCCGCGACTTGTCCTTCTGGCGCTGTTCGCCTTTTTTGCGCTGTGCGTCCTGTTGGTGCACCTGCGCGGACGTGTGCGGCTGCGGTTCGATCGGCAGCTGGTAGATCATTCGGCGGTTTTCGCCCCGTACAACTTACTCATGTACGCCTTCTCGGCGGTGCCGGCGCGACCTATTCTGGATCGCCGCGGTTTCCCCCAGCTCGATCTGTTGCAGGCCAACTGGCGCGTGATACGCGATGAAGCCATGCATCTGTTCGACGAAGGCTATATCCGCGCGGCCGCGAAGAACGACGACGCCAGCTTCAACAGCTTTTTCAAGCAGGGCTGGAAGCGCTTTTATCTGAAGTGGTACGGCGAGCCGCTGGCCTCGGCCGAAACGCTCTGCCCCAACACGGTCGCGCTGCTGAAGTCGATCCCCAGCGTCAAGGCGGCCATGTTCGCTCTGCTGCCGCCGGGCGCCAAACTCAACCCGCATCGCGACCCCTTCGCCGGGTCGCTGCGCTACCACCTGGGGCTGATCACGCCGAACTCGCCGGCCTGCCGCATTTTCGTCGATGGCCACGAACACGCGTGGGGCGACGGCAAGGACGTGGTCTTCGACGAAACCTACGTGCACTGGGCAGAAAACGGCACCGACCAGACCCGGGTGATCCTGTTCGCCGACGTGGAGCGGCCGCTGCGCACGCGCTGGATGAACGCGATCAACCATCGCGTAGGCGCTTTCATGGGCAGCATTACCGCGTCGCCCAACTCGGATACGGACACCGAGAAGACCGGCTTCATCAACCGCATGTTCGCGCTGAGCAAGCGCAAGGGCGATTCGTCGAACTCGTTCAAGGCGCGCTTCAAGAGCCGCCACAAGAAAGTCTACAAGGGCCTCAAATACCTCGGCATCGTGGTGATGATCTGGCTGATTTTTCTGGCGCCGTGGCCAATTTTTCGCTGAAGAAATTCTGAGGCGACTGCACTTTCAGCAAACGAAAAAGCCGCGAAGCAATCCGCGGCTTTTTTTTGGACGGCTAAACCGGAGTCGTCAATCAGCTCTTGAGGCGCTTGACGATGGCATCCGCAAAGCTGTCGGTGCTGCCCTTGCCGCCCAGATCCGGCGTGATCTGATCGCGGTCGCTTTCCACCGCGGCACGAATCGCCGCACGCAGTTGATTGCCCTTGGCGACCATGTCCAGATAATCCAGCATGTCGGCGGCGGCGAGCAGCAGGGCGCAGGGGTTGGCGATACCGCGACCGGCGATATCCGGCGCCGAACCGTGCACCGCTTCGAAGATCGCCGCGTTGGTGCCGATATTGTCGCCCGGCGCCAGACCCAGGCCGCCGACCAGACCCGCGCACAGATCGGAGAGGATGTCGCCGAACAGATTCGTGGTCACGATCACGTCGAACTGATGCGGGTTCATCACCAGCTGCATGCAGGTGTTGTCCACGATCATCTCGTTGAACTCGATCTGCGGATATTCCTTGGCGATTTCACGCGCCACGTTGAGGAACAGGCCAGTGCTGGTCTTGAGGATGTTCGCCTTGTGCACGGCGGTAATCTTCTTTCGGCCTTTCTTCACCGCCATCTCGAACGCGTAACGCACGATGCGCGTGCTGCCCTTGCGCGTATTGCGGATGATCGACTGGGCGATCTCGCCATCTTCGGACAGCGTTTGGCCTTCGGCGAGATACGCGCCCTCGGTGTTTTCGCGCACCGTGATGATGTCGATATTCTCGTAGCGCGACTTGGTCCCGGGAAAGCTGATCGCCGGACGCACGTTGGCGTACAGGTCGAAATGCCGGCGCAGGGTCACGTTGACCGAGGTAAAGCCGCCGCCGATCGGTGTGGTCAGCGGGCCTTTCAGCGCTACCTTGTGCTTGCCGATCATTTCCAGCGTGGAGGCCGGCAGCAGGTCGCCGTGCTTTTCCAGGGCGACCATGCCGGCATCGACAAAGTCGTACGTCAGATCACAGTCGAGCGCATCGAGCACGCGCAGCGTAGCTGTCATGATCTCCGGGCCAATGCCATCACCGGCGATCACAGCAATCGTCTTGCTCATGGGGAAACTCCTTAAAACGGGGGATCGAGCAGCGCGCGCAGGGGGAGGAAGAAGCAAAGGCGGCGCTGATAACCTGCTGATTATCGCCGATGTGGCGCGACGCGGCCAGTGCGCAGGCTTGCTGCGGCGCTGAAAATACTCGCACGCAGCGTTGCAAAAACGCGCATGGGTGCGGGACGAGCCGCACGCGAAAGCCACACAGCACGTGACTTTCGCAACCCATGTGCGTTACGTGCGCGCTAAAAAAAAGGCCGCGAAACGCGGCCATTGAAGCATTACTGTGCGGCGTGATCCGCACAACCTGCCGCGTCGCTGGCGGTACCCGCCTCAAGCTGGTCGAGCAGATCCACGCCCCGACGCAGGTGCGGAATCACGATCGAGCCACCGACCACCAGACCCACGCTGAACACCTCGAAAAACTCGTTGCGCTGCACGCCGGCCTCCTTGCACTGAGCTATGTGGTAGCTGATGCAGTCATCGCAGCGCAGCACCATCGACGCCACCAGGCCCAGCATCTCTTTGGTTTTGACGTCGAGCGCGCCGGCCTTGTAGGTCTGCGTGTCGAGCGCGAAAAAGCGACGAACGACCTGGTTGTCCTCGGCAAGGATGCGGTCGTTCATGCGCTGGCGGAATTCGCTGAATTCGGCGAGGCTGTCGCTCATGCGGACAGCTCCAGCAGCTGGGTCAGCTTGCCGCTGCGATCGGCGGCGACCAGATCATCGAAACCGCCAACATGCTGATCGTTGATGAAAATCTGCGGCACGGTCCGACGGCCGCCGCTACGGGTCAGCATGGCATCGCGCTGCACAGGGTCGGTATCGATGCGCACTTCCGTCCACTCCAACCCCTTGGCCTTCAGCAGATTCTTGGCCGAGACACAGTACGGGCAGACGGCGGTGGAATAGACCTCGATTTTGGACATGACGACACTCCGAATCTTTAGGAACGATGGCGGTTATCTGGGGGCAGACGCGGCGCGGCTCAAGTCTCCGCGAGCGGGAACCGCCGCAATCCCGCGCGGTCTCGGTGGTATTGTCGCCTACCTATGACCATGGCACCACGACGACCGGTTCATTGCCCGCTGGCCCGACGCCTGCTGACCGCCCTGCTGGCGGCCGGCCTGACCTGCACCGCCAGCGCCCAGCAGGACGTACGCCTGCCCGATCTGGGTAGCTCGGCCAATGCGCTGATCTCGCCGCAAGAGGCGCAGGATTACGGCGCCGCCATGCTGCATCAGATGCGCGCCCTGGATCTGGTCGTCGACGACCCTCTGCTCGACGACTACATCAACGATCTGGGCTTTCGACTCGTCGCCAGCAGCGACAAGCCGAAAGAGCACTTCGCGTTTTTCGTGGTGAGAGATCCCGAGATCAACGCGTTCGCGGCGCCCGGCGGCTATATCGCGGTGAACTCCGGCCTGATCACCATCACCCGCAACGAGAGCGAGCTGGCCGGCGTGATGGCCCACGAAATTGGCCACATCACGCAAAACCATCTGGAGCGCGCATTCGAGGATTCCAAAAAGGACGCGCCGCTGATGGCGCTGGTGCTGCTCGGCGCCATTCTCGCGGGCGCCGGCGGCCACGCCGGTGACGCGCCGGTCGCCGTTTTGGCCGGTGGACAGAGCCTGATCGCGCAAAAGTCGATCAACTTCACCCGTCACGACGAGATCGAGGCCGATCGCGTGGGCATCCAGACCCTGGGTCGGGCCGGTTTCGATCCGAACGCAATGGCGACCTTCTTCGAGCATCTGGAAGACGTCACCAGCGCCGACGCTGGCGGCATCCAGACGCCGTCGCTTTTGCAGTCCCATCCGGTGACCACCGAACGCATCAGCGACGCGAAATCCCGCGCCGGCGCGCTGATAGCTGCGCAGAAACTTCGCCCCAGCGTTTCCGGCATGGACCAGAGTCAGTGGGAGAAAATCACCGCGCCGGTGCCGTTCCTTCGCGACCCGTCCGTGCTGACGGCCAGCACGAAAGCTCCCAAACAGCTCGATACCTATTCGCTGATGCGCGAGCGCACGCGGGTGTTGGCCGACGATGCGTCCAAAGCGGCGATCTACTACGCCTCCAATTTGAAAAACCAGTTTGGCTTCGATACGCCGGCCACGCGCTATGGGTACGCGCTGGCGCTCACCCGCAGCGGCCGCGGCGCCCAGGCGATCGAGCAACTGCAGCCGCTGCTGCAGTCGGACGGCGGCAACATGATCCTGAAACTCGCGATGGCCGATGCGCGCTTGCAGGCCGGCCAGCGCGGTGCGGCGCTGGCCCTGTATGAGGAGCTGACCACGCAGTCGCCGCGCAATCGTGCGGTGGCACTGGCCTACGCTGATGCGCTCGTGGCCCACGGCGACAAGGCGCAGGCCACACAGGCAGCGAATCTGCTGCGTCCGCTACTGGACAATGCCGATGAGCCGGAGATCTACAGCGCCTACGCGCGCGCCAGCGAAAAAGCCGGCGACAGCGTGCGCGCCGGAGAGGCCTTTGCCGATGCCAGCTACTATGCCGGCCGCCCGTTCGATGCGATGGAACAGCTGAAGCGGATGCTCAAGCGCACCGATCTGGACTACTACGCCCGGGTGCGCATCCAGTCGCGCATCAGCCAGCTGACCCCGCTAGTGATGGAACTGCACAAGCGCCGGATCAGCACCGACGACAATCCCGATGGTCGGCAGCAACCGGGGCAGAATCAGCTGTGCGGCGACCGCGTCTGCTTGGGCGCACGCTGACTAAGGCTGCGCCCTAGTCACCACCCTGCCCCAATTGGCCGCGCCTCGTGACAATCCTGCACGGTTGGACTAGAACTAACTGACCCATGTCATCGACGCGTAACATTGATGGGTTGCAATACTCCCGTCATAAGCCACCGGCAGACCACCGCGTGCACAAGCGCATTTTGATCGTTGAAGATGAAGTCTCGATTCGCGAGATGATCGCCTTTGCCCTGCGCAAGGCTGGCATGGACGCGATGCAAGCCGCCGATGCGCGGGCTGCCCAGCTGGCCATTGCGGAGCAGGTGCCCGACCTGATCCTGCTCGACTGGATGCTTCCCGGCACCAGTGGACTTGAGCTGGCCCGACGCATGCGCAAGGAAGAACTGAGCCGCGAGATCCCCATCATCATGCTTACTGCGCGCGGTGAGGAGATGGACCGGGTCAACGGGCTGGAAGCCGGCGTCGACGACTACGTGGTCAAACCTTTTTCGACGCGCGAGCTGATTGCCCGCATCAAGGCCGTGTTGCGCCGCAGCCAGGGCGACGACGGTTCGGGCATGGTCGAACTCGGCGGCCTGCGCATCGACGGCCCCGCGCATCGCGTGTTTGCCGGCGAAGACGCGGTGCCAATCGGCCCGACCGAATATCGCCTGCTGTACTTTTTCATGACCCACCCGGAGCGCGTGTACTCGCGCACGCAGCTGCTCGATCACGTATGGGGCGGCAGTGTTTACGTGGAGGAGCGCACGGTCGACGTGCACATCCGCCGCCTGCGCAAGACGCTGGAGCCGTGGAAGCTGGACGAGATGGTGCAGACCGTACGCGGCACCGGCTACCGGTTTTCCGTCAGCGCCTGAAGCGGTGCATGGCTGAGCCGAAGATGCTTTGCCCGGTTGCGATGGCACGGCTAGCCGGGGTTGCGGTGACGCAAGCTTTTGCCGATGCTGGCCGCCCGGCCCGCAAAGCCTTCCAGCCAAACGCGTGATGGCACCATCTGCTGACCCATCGTTCCGCAAATTATCGATAGCTCTAGCGGCAGCATTAGCCGTGGGCGCGCTGCTGGGCTGGATTGCCGGCGGCCATGTCGCTACCGGCGTGGCGCTTGTCGCGCTTTTCGAAGTCGTCTTGCTGCTGACTCGAATTCGTCATCAAACGCAGCTCATCATGCCCGCACCCGCTGGCGTCAGCCCTCTACAGCATGACCGTTTCATGACACGTTCCCGACGTATAGCCTCCAGCCTGCGTGATTTACGCAACGCCGCCAGCCAACTTCCCGATGCGGTGGTGCTGCTCGATCAGCAACAGCAGGTGCGCTGGTTCAACCACGCCGCCGAGAACCTGCTGGGCCTGCGTCGCCCGCGCGACCGCGGCGTACTGCTGCACCAGCGGCTGGCCTCGTCCGACCTTTCCGGCTGGTTGCAGGACGGTGCGCTGGAGCCTATTAACGACGTCATGGCTCCGGGCCATCCGGAAAGCCAGCTCAACGTCAGCATGCTGCCGTTCGGCCGCCGCCAGCACCTGCTGCTGGCGCGAGATATCAGCCATCTGAACCGGCTGGAGCAAATTCGCCGCGACTTCGTCGCCAACGTCTCGCACGAGCTGCGCACGCCGCTGACGGTCATCCACGGCTACCTCGAACTGATCGATCCGGAAGACGTGCCCGAGCTGGCATCGGTGCTCGGCGAGATGCGTGCGCAGTCCAAGCGCATGGGTCAGATCGTGGAAGATCTGCTGACGCTGTCGCGACTGGAAACCCAGCACCAGATCGCCGACGAACGCGTGCCGATGGCCTCCCTGCTGGCGACCGTGCGCAAGGAGGCCGAGGCGCTCAGTCAGGGCCGGCATCAGATAGCGCTGGAGTCCACTGCGGAAGCCGACCTGCTTGGCTCGCCGAAGGACCTGCACAGCGCGCTGTCGAACCTGGTCAGCAACGCCGTGCGCTACACGCCGATCGGCGGCAGCATTACCATCCGCTGGCGGCGCACGCCGCTGGGCGCGGCGTATTCGGTCACCGATACCGGCTTCGGCATTCCGGCCTCGCATATTGCACGACTGACCGAGCGCTTTTACCGGATCTCCTCCAGCCGTTCGCGCGACAGCGGCGGCACGGGACTGGGACTGTCAATCGTCAAGCACGTGCTGAACCTGCATCAGGCGCAGCTGCAGATCGAAAGCACGCCGGGCGTGGGCTCAACCTTTGCCTGCCATTTCGGCAACGCACGCCTGCTTACCGCGGGCGGCAGCGACGAGAGCTGAACTCCCTGATCGCACCATGT